>JACCDN011110415.1_pt1 | contig 21276 bp, 21 predicted proteins | sample 7441691 | NCBI WGS metagenome assembly JACCDN01 (sample SAMN15323439, study PRJNA562643) | freshwater metagenome | isolation source: river surface water | place: USA:Blue River Watershed | collected 2017-08-16 | reverse complement strand
TAAATCATTTACGAGGTTAAACATGTTTGATTTTAACTCATGGCAGCAACTCGAACAACTGCTTTTGCATATTGAAGGTGCATATGCCCCCAACACCATTCGAGCCTACAAAGCCGATATGAGTGAATTCATTCGTTACTGCACTGAAAACTCAACCTGTGCGCTTCCAGCCACCCCAGAAGACATTGCCAAATTTTTGCTAACGACAATGTCCAATGGGATTAAGTCAGCAACGATCCGTAGAAAAGTAGCCTCCATCAGTGCAGTTCACCGGCTATCCAACTTGGATGACCCAACCAAACATCCGGAGGTCAAGCTCTGCGTGCGCAAAATCAACCGACAACTCGGAAGCCGGTTTGATCAAGCTTACCCAGTGACACGCGCCGTGTTGGATAAGCTTCTGGCAGTTTGTGGCGAAGATTTGAGGGGCTTGCGTAACAAGGCACTGCTGTTACTAGCCTACGACTCCATGAGACGCAGGGCCGAACTGGTTTCATTACGCGTTGAAGACATCCAAATGAGCGATGAAGGCAAATGTTCCATTTTGCTTAGGAAAAGCAAGACAGATCAGACCAGCTCAGGTCATTGGATACATCTATGCCATGAGACAACCATTGCATTAAAGGTCTGGTTGCAAACTGCAAACATCTATGACGGCTTCATGTTGAGGGGGATCCATACAGGTAACAGAATCTGTCCCGAACTTGGGGCCAGTCAAGTTAGCCGCATCTTCAAATCCCTGGCAAGAAATGCCGACCTCAATGTTGAGATCGTTAAAGGCATAAGCGGCCATTCCATGCGCGTAGGGGCGGCGCAAGACCTATTGGTGAACGGCGCGAGCTTGCCTCAGATCATGGTCAAAGGTGGCTGGTCAAAAACTGACACTGTTATGAGATACATCGACAAGGTCAGGCCTCATAACTCCATGCTTTAAACACGTTGCCCGATTGGTACTAGCCTCGGTCAAACCTGTAGGAGTTCTAAAAAATTTTCGTTCAAAAATGAACAAATCAAGCTTTGATGACTAGAATGCTTATCAGATCAAGGCACTTTCATGCCATTTGTTCCAGCTACTAACACGCAGCTGGAACGGCGGTAGCGTGGTCGATTCAACAAACACATGCCAGCCAAACAGACGCAGACGCAGACGCAAGAAGATACTTACTTTCGCGTGCTTCGTGCTTTAAACGAAAACCCAGATCTCACACAAAGGGAGTTGGCCCAAAAACTGGGAGTGAGTGTTGGAAGTCTGAACTACTGCCTGAAGGCCTTAATTGAAAAAGGCTGGGTCAAAATGCAAAATTTCAACCAATCTAAAAACAAATTTGGCTATGTCTACATTCTGACTCCCAGAGGAATTGCTGAAAAAGCGGCGTTAACTGGTAATTTCTTGAAGCGTAAGCTCGTCGAATACGAGGCACTTAAAATAGAAATTGAGTCTCTTCATGCAGATCTTCAACCAAGCAATAAAAGGCAACATTTTTAAATGCATGACATCGTTCCAGTGATCCTTTGCGGCGGTTCTGGCACTCGCCTGTGGCCATTGTCACGCGCTGGCTTTCCCAAGCAGTTTTTAGCTTTGTCTGGAACTACTAGTTTGTTTCAGCAAGCAGTTGAACGCGTTAACAAATTAGCAAGCCAAGACATTGCATTGGGGCAAACCTTGGTTGTTACCAATGAAGAGCACCGTTTTTTAGCTTTGGAGCAATTGCGCGAAATTCAGGATGTGCAGGCCACGTTGCTACTTGAGCCTGTCGGGCGCAACACAGCAGCTGCCATTACCCTGGCAGCCCTGCAGGCCTCAGAAAACGGGCAAGACCCTATCTTGGTCGTGACGCCAGCCGATCAAACCGTTCAAAACTATTCAACTTTTACGGCTGCTTTGCAGCAATGCATTCGCTCAGCAGCTGCAGGTGGAATCGTAATTTTGGGTATCACCCCCGATAAACCAGAAACCGGCTACGGTTACATCCAACAATCTGGCAGTGTTGGTGCATATGGCGAATACACCGTGGCTCAGTTTGCCGAGAAACCAAGCCTTGAAGTGGCCAAAATCTACTTGGCTGGCGGCGAACACACTTGGAACAGTGGGATGTTTGTACTCAAGGCCAGCACATGGCTGAGGGCTTTGAAACAGTTCCGTCCTGATATCTTGACTGCAACCCAAGCTGCATGGGCCGGTAAAACCGCTGACGCATCGTTTGTCCGTCCCGATAAGGAGGCCTTTGCTCAAGTGCCGTCAGAGTCTATCGACTACGCAGTAATGGAAAAATGCCCAGGCTCCAACATATCCCTGCACATGATTCCCCTCATTGCTGGTTGGTCCGACCTTGGAGCATGGGAAGCGGTCTGGCAAGTTAACAAAGAAGGCAAGCAAGACGCGCAAGGTAACGTCACTCACGGTGATACTTTGTTAGCTGACTCGCACAATACGTTTGTGCATGCCTCTAGTCGCTTGGTAGGCACAGTAGGAGTAAGTGACCTCATCATTGTGGAAACTGCCGATGCTGTTCTGGTGGCCGACCGTAGTCAAAGTCAAAATGTCAAAAAATTGGTTCAACAACTCGAGCGCCAAAAACGCGAAGAGGTCACTTTGCACCGCAAAGTGCATCGCCCTTGGGGATGGTACGACAGCATTGACGAAGGTGAGCGGTTTAAAGTCAAGCGCATTCAAGTCAAACCTGGCGCGAGTTTAAGTCTGCAAAAACATCACCACCGTGCCGAGCATTGGATTGTGGTGAAAGGCACGGCTGAAATTACCAATGGAGACAAAGTGCTGATGTTGACGGAAAACCAATCTACATATATTCCTTTGGGCGAAGTTCACCGCTTAGCCAACCCAGGCACGATTCCACTTGAAATCATCGAAGTGCAATCGGGCGGCTATTTGGGCGAAGACGACATCGTTCGTTATGAAGACACCTACGGACGCACAGACAAATAATGAACATTGAAAAAATCTACGTAGCAGGACATCGTGGCATGGTGGGATCTGCCATAGTGAGACAGTTGTTAGCGCTAGGCGTTGAGGAAAGTAAAATCGTCACCCGTACCCATGCCGAGCTAGACCTAACAAACCAACTTGCAGTGCAAAAGTTTTTTGCGCAAGAAAAACCCAAGCAGGTTTACTTGGCTGCAGCCAAGGTGGGTGGTATCCATGCCAACAACACCTACCCCGCCGACTTCATCTACCAAAACCTGATGATGCAAGCCAACGTCATTCAGGCTGCTTTTCAACACAGTGTAAAGAAGTTATTGTTTTTGGGTTCTAGTTGCATCTATCCGCGATTGGCTGCTCAGCCGATGCGTGAGGACGCGTTGCTCACCGGAACGTTGGAGCCAACCAACGAGCCCTATGCAATTGCCAAAATTGCTGGCATCAAACTCTGCGAAAGTTACAACCGTCAATATGGAGCTAGCCACGGCGTGGACTATCGCAGTGTCATGCCGACCAATTTATATGGCCCAGGGGATAACTATCATTCCGAAAACAGTCACGTGATTCCAGCGCTGATTCGTCGCATCCATGAGGCCAAGATATCCCAAACATCCAGCGTAGTTATTTGGGGTACGGGTACTCCACGTCGAGAATTTTTGTATGTGGACGACATGGCTGCTGCCAGCGTTCACGTGATGCAATTGAACAAAACCACCTATGACCAACACACCACACCTATGCAAAGCCACATTAATGTGGGCAGCGGCTCAGATGTGACCATTGCCGAAGTGGCGCAGACTATTGCCCAAATTGTGGGCTATACAGGTCAAATTGAATTCGATACGTCAAGGCCCGACGGTGCCCCGCGCAAGTGGATGGACAGCGCTCGCCTCAATGCCCTTGGCTGGCAAGCCAAGGTGGACCTACAGCAAGGCCTCGCCGCCGCATACCACGATTTCTTGAAGAAACTATGACTAAACAAACCCAACCTAAAGTCGCCCTCATCACGGGAGTCACTGGACAAGACGGCTCTTACCTCGCTGAGTTTTTACTTGAAAAGGGTTATATAGTTCATGGCATCAAACGCCGCGCATCATTGTTTAATACGCAGCGTATTGACCATATTTACCAAGATCCGCACATTGAGCACGCCAATTTCAAGCTGCATTATGGGGACTTGAGCGACACCAGCAACCTCATCCGCATCGTACAAGAAACGCAGCCTGATGAGATTTACAACCTGGGCGCACAAAGCCACGTGGCTGTGTCATTTGAATCCCCCGAATACACCGCCGATGTAGACGGCATTGGCACGGTGCGCCTACTCGAAGCTATCCGCATCTTAGGCCTCGAAAAGAAAACTCGTTTATACCAGGCCAGCACGTCTGAGCTGTATGGCTTGGTACAAGAAATTCCGCAAAAGGAAACTACGCCCTTTTATCCACGCAGCCCCTACGCCGTGGCGAAGATGTACGCATACTGGATCGTCGTCAACTACCGCGAAGCCTATGGAATATATGCCTGCAACGGCATTTTGTTCAATCACGAAAGTCCTCGCCGTGGTGAAACTTTTGTGACTCGCAAAATCACCCGTGGGTTAGCCAACATCGCACAAGGCTTAGAGCATTGTCTGTACATGGGTAACCTAGACGCCCTTCGGGATTGGGGGCACGCTAAAGACTATGTGCGCATGCAGTGGATGATGTTGCAACAAGATGAAGCGGATGACTTTGTCATCGCCACGGGCGTACAGTACAGCGTTCGCCAGTTCATTCAGTGGAGTGCCGAAGAGCTTGGCATTACGCTCAAGTTTGAAGGGAAAGGCGTGAATGAAACCGCCACCGTGGCTGCGATTCGAGGCGACAAAGCGCCGGGGCTCAAAGTGGGCGATGTAATCGTCAAAATTGATCCACGCTATTTCCGACCCACGGAAGTTGAAACCCTGTTGGGTGATCCGACTAAAGCCAAGGCGAAATTGGGCTGGACACCAGAAATTACCGTGCAGCAAATGTGCGCTGAGATGGTCGCCGCCGACCTAGTGCAGGCCAAGCAGCATGCTTTGTTGATGGCTAGTGGTTACAATGTGAATGTGAGTGTTGAATAAATGAAAATCGATCTCGCAGCTACTGGCTGCGCTGGTATGTCCAGCGGCTTTTTTGTCCCTCCTCATAATAAAGTCGTGCCTCAGAAGTAGAGCGGTGATTAATATTATAAATGTCGATGACAATTTTCACCTAATTACGATTACTTAATCACTTTTATTTGTTCAATATTTGTGGCGAGGGGGGTGATAGATCTTTGGATTTTGAAAACACAGAGAATATTTTACATAGATCTTTATAATTTAGTCTCTGTCCTTTCAGTAAAAATAAATCATGATTGTAATTTCCCATCGTGGCTACTGGATCAATAATGAAGAGAAAAATAGCATTGAAGCGTTTAGGCGCAGCTTTTCTCTTGGGCTCGGAGTTGAAACAGATGTGCGCGATAGGGATGGTCAACTTGTAATTTCTCACGACCCTCCAAACAATAATTGCATGCTCTTAGAAGCATTCTTGCAGTTGTATTTGAAAAATGATACACGACCAGTTTTAGCACTTAACGTAAAAGCTGACGGCTTGCAGACAGAGCTAAAGCGCCAACTTACTACTTTTGGGATCGACAACTATTTCGTATTCGACATGGCAGTTCCAGATGGGTTAATTTATATAAGGGAAGGCTTGACCACATACACGCGACAAAGTGAATACGAGCCAACCCCTCCTTATTACGACATGGCAAACGGCATTTGGTTAGATGAATTCGATGGCCATTGGTTAACCGATGAAGTTATCGAGGGACATATTACTGCAGGTAAGGCTGTTTGCATAGTTTCACCAGAATTACATAAAAGACAACATGCTGCTGAATGGGCGCATTACAAAAAAATTGATCAAAAAATTGGGGGAAATCGATTAATGATATGTACGGATTATCCAGAACAAGCAGTGGAGTACTTCAATGGCTAAGATTAAGGCTGTTATATTTGACATGGATGGCGTTCTCATTGAAGCCAAGGACTGGCATTATGAAGCACTAAACAAGGCACTAGGCTTGTTCGGTATGGAGATAAGCCGATATGACCACCTAGTCACGTACGACGGGTTACCAACGCGAAAAAAACTTGAAATGTTGAGTTCTGAACGCGGACTGCCAATAAAGCTTCACGAGTTCATTAACGAGATGAAGCAGCAATACACGATGGAGTTAGTCTACGCTCAATGCAAACCGCGCTTCAATCATGAGTATGCACTTGCGCGTCTAAACAGTGAAGGTTTTAAACTGGCAGTGGCATCTAACTCGATCCGTAATACGGTACAAGTTATGATGGAACGCTCAGCATTACTCGGTTATTTGGATTTTTATTTATCAAATCAGGATGTAAGTAACGGGAAACCTAGTCCTGAAATCTATTTGCAAGCAATACAACGCTTAGGCCTGCAACCAGAAGAATGTCTTGTACTAGAGGATAATGATAATGGGAAGCAAGCAGCTAGAGAGAGTGGAGCTTGGTTAATGGAAATTAACGATGTGGAAGATGTAAATTACTCAAACATTATTCGTACCATCCAGCACATAGAGGAACGTGTAGCGTGATTAATGTCCTAATCCCAATGGCAGGAAAGAACCAGTACTTTCCTGACAACGATTTTCCTTTCCCGAAACCACTTATCGAGATAGGCTCTAAAACTGTTATCGAACGTGTTGTCGATAATTTATCCACTGCATCCGAGCATGTTCAGTTCATCTTTGTGATTAGCAATGACGACTGCCGAAAGTTTCACCTCGACAGCACGCTAAATATCATTACAAATGGAAATTGCAAAATCGTTCGCCTGGATAAGGAAACCAGAGGCTCAGCTTGCAGCGCGCTCATGGCAATTGACTATATCGCTAACGATACGCCGCTGTTGATTGCAAATAGCGATCAGATATTTGAAAACTCCATAGCAGATCTAATTGTTGACTTCCAAACTGCCGATGCGGGAGTTGTAATTTTTGATTCAGTACATCCACGTTGGTCTTACGTCCGTCTTGATGAAGAGCAGTTCGTCTTAGAGACAGCAGAAAAAAGGCCCCTAAGTCGCCATGCAATAGCTGGCCTATATTTTTTCAATCGGGGCAACGATTTTGTTGAGGCAGCAATGCGGATGATCCAGAAAGGAGAAAGCATTAATAGTGGTTACTACATATCTCCAGTGCTTAATCAACTAATTTTATCTGGGAAACTCATTCGAACAAAAGAAGTGACAAATGATTCTTACCACACTTTCTACACACCACAAAAGATAAAAGAATATGAGAATATCATCTTGCGTTATTAATACAAAAAGTAGGAAAACAAGATGAAACGATCTAAACTTGATGGCATGATTAAAGGATGGTTTATAGGCAATTTTGAACCAACTATCCTTAAAACGCAGCAATTTGAGGTGGCGGTAAAGCATTACAAACAGGGTGACAATGAAGCATGTCATTATCACAGGATAGCCACTGAGATTACCGTAGTTGTTTCTGGTAGGGTACGAATGAACGGAATTGAATATTATAAAGGTGACATCGTTGTTATAGAACCAATGGAATCAACGGATTTCGAGGCACTTGAAGACTCAATTACGACCGTCGTCAAGTACCCGGGAGCAAGTAATGATAAATATGATGGAAGCGTTGCATGATTAATGTAGTTATACCTATGGCAGGATCTGGTAGCCGGTTTGTTAATGCTGGTTTTACCAAACCAAAACCGTTCATAGATATAGATGGAAAACCTATGATCAAGCGAGTTTTGGAAAATTTATGTTTGCCAAATGCACACTACATACTTGTAGCGCGTCGCGAACATGTGCTGGCCGAGATAGAACTTGTACGTGAGATAGAGCAAACATATCAAGCCTCCTTTATCCAGATAGATGGTCTTACCGAGGGTACAGCATGCACTGTTCTGCATGCTCGCAAGTTAATCAACAATGCAACGCCTTTGTTAATTGCAAATTCAGACCAGATAGTGGATTTTAATCCGATCGAATTCGTAGACGATTGTGTTAACCGCGACCTGGACGGCTCGATTCTGACATTTAAAGACGTTTCACGAGATCCAAAATGGTCATTTGCTCGTATAGGAAAAAATGGTTTGGTTCAAGAAGTTAAGGAGAAAAAACCGATTTCTGAAAATGCAACCGTAGGTATTTATCTTTATAGACATGGACAGGAATTTGTCAATGCTGCAATCGATATGTTTTTGCAACGAGATAGAGTTAACAATGAATATTATACCTGCCCAACATATAATTACTTAATTCAAGAAGATAAGAAAATAGGGATTTTTAATGTGCCAGCCTCAGCTATGCATGGTGTTGGCACCCCTGAAGACCTTAAATTATATTTAGATTTTTTAGGAAATTCTAAATATTAACAATCACACATGGCTAAATATACTAAATAGCCAATCAGGAAGCTTAAATACTTCTTTCATTATGCAAATTTCAAGCAAGCAATGCCACCAAACAGAATTACAATACATATTATTTTATCTTACATTTTTTTTATTAACCTTTCCAATAGTTGGTTTCTATGTTAATTTAAATGTAGTAAAATACACGTTTCCATTAGCAGTTTTGATTCTATTAATTTACGCCGTTAATAGCAAGCAAAAATCGACTTTAATTAATGTATTTTACAGCTTAGCAATAAGCGCATTTGCGATTTTAATATCTTCATTAGTGCCAGATAAGGGTTACGATTCATGGTGGTATCACCAGAGAGGAATGATTCTACTACGTGAAAACTGGAACCCTATATGGAATTACGATTTAAATGAATGGTTCAGTTTAAACTATTTACGTTTTAATTATCCTCACGGCATTTCTCTTCCAGATAATACTTGGACTATGGTTTATCCTAAAGCGTCATGGATTACAGGCGCAACAGTGCTGACGTTAGGATTTAATGTAGATTCGGGAAAATTTATAAATATAATTTTCTTAATTTTATCAATAATTGTATCGTACGACACTTTAAGAAAATTAAATTTTAGTATTAATAGAAGCCTTTCTTTTGCACTTCTTTCAAGCTTTAATCCTGTAACTATAGCGCAACTTAATACAAGCTATGTTGACGGATTACTTTCATCACTTTTAGTCATTCTTATTTTTTCAATAATAAAATTTAATCTGAATAAATCATTGAATGATTTATTTTATATACTTTGTGTCTCTATCTTTGCAGCTAATTTGAAATTTACGGGATTAATTTATAGTTTAATTATACTAATTGGATTAGCACCAGGGTTGAAACCATACGTAAAAGAAGCATCAAAAAAAGTAATTATTGGATTTATTGTTTTTTTTATATTGTTTTTATTCATTTCGTATAATCCTTACGTTTCCAATATTTCAATTGGAGGCAATCCATTTTTCCCACTAACTAAGTACGACATAATGGGAGGGCACTATAGCAGCGACTTTTCCAATTTAAATAGATTTCAAAAAATTTATTATTCACTGTTCTACAATAATAACCAAACCAACTTAATTGGATTTGCTGATTGGCCATTTCAGGATAGATCTCTTCAAGAATTCAGAAATTTACTTACACAACCAGATTTGCACATTGGCGGATTTGGTCCATTTTTTGGAATTAGCTTTTGCCTATCTTTAATTTATTTTGTGTTTGTTTTTAAAAGTAAGTTTCATTATCTATCTTTAGTTATTGCTACAATATTTTTGTCTATTGTTATAAATCCAGAAATGTGGTGGGCAAGATATGTACCGCAGATGTGGCTCATACCAATATTGATTACTATTTATATCAATCTCATCCAGAAGAAAGAAATCATCAATCTCTATCTATTACCAATGTTTTTAACTTCATTAGTTATGATCGCAGGATGGATGTATTCAACCTCAGTTGTATCATTTAGATACGCGAGTGTAATTAGGTCAATTGAAAATAGTGATATTAGCATAGAAAATACAGAATATAATCGTGGCTTCCTTCCTATTTTAATAGATAGGTTAAAGAATAACCGCACAACAATAAACGTTGTTAACAAGTACTATTGCGAAAATCAATTAGAACTTGTCCACATTAAATTCTGTAAGAATTGATATGAAAATTCTAGACTTTATTTCAATTTTAATAAGTGTTATGCTCAATGCGAGCGCACAAATTTTTCTCAAATTAGGTACTAATTCAATTCCAAAAATTACAGCTGAACATTCTAACTTGTTAATGATTTTATTAAATTTGATATTTGAAAAATATATTTTAATTGGACTTTTTTGCTATGCGATTAGCATAGGAGTATGGATCTATGCGCTATCTAAAGTAGATGTTAGCACGGCATACCCAATGCTTTCTATGGGTTATATCTTTACGGTTTTCATTGGATGGAAAATTTTAGATGAGACTATGTCACCGATGAAAATTTTCGGGATCATCATTATCATGATAGGAGTAATAATTGTCACAAGAAACGCGCAATAGTGGAATACTAATTACTGGTGCTAATGGATTTTTAGGTAAGAATATATGTCAAGTATTCCGAAATAATAATATTGATTTTTTCACTACAGATAAGTCAGGCAATGTTGACTTTTTAGGCGATCTTAGTTGCAAAGAATTTGTTGAAACTTTACCTAATGTGTCAACTATAATTAATTGTGCGGCAGTTCAGTATGTTAGCAAAGATTTGCCTTTGTTTAATAGGCGAAGTTATTTTTTAAAAAATAATGTGATTTCTGTAAAGTTTTTATATGAAAAATATTCAAAATTACAAGTTCATTTTGTACACATCGGAACAAGTATGATGTACAAACAAAGAGTTGGTATAACTAATCATACCAGCGATAAAATGTCATCAGAAGGTATCTATAGTTTCAGTAAGTTGCTTGCTCAAAAATGGGTTGATCTATTTAATAATTCTGCAACCATCATTCCTTGCATAATTGGTGGAAGGGAACGAGGCGGTTTATTTGTTAATTTTATTAATTATATTTCAAAATTCGGGATTGCTGTAGTGCCTGGCAAAGGCGCTAATTTAGTAAGTATGGTGCATGTTCAGGATGTTGCAAATTTAGTTCTAATAGTCTGTAAAAATAAATCTACTGGTTACTTCAATGCGGCAGCAGATGATCCACTATCTATAAACGACTGGATCTTTAGAATATCTAGAATTTTAAACAAAAAAACAAAAATTCTGCATTTACCTCTTATGCCTATACATATGTTTTCTTATTTATTTGGGTATTTATTAATAGCTCGTGAACAGTTAATTATGCTAAAAATTGATCACATATTATCTACAGAAGGATCAAAAGCCTTAGGATGGGTGCCACAATTTTCAAATGAAAATATAATTGATGAAATCACAAACGGTATTATTTATGAAAAACATTCTTAAGTCAATCATTAAATTAATTAGAGTACGTCAATGGATCAAAAACTTATTTGTACTTGCTCCATTACTATTTTCAGGTAAATTTACTTCCATCGATAGTTGTTATTTTGCAGCAATTTCGGTGATAGCGTTCTGCATCGCTAGCTCTATAACATACGTATATAATGACATAAAAGATATTGAGTTTGATAGATCCCATTCATACAAAAGACATACAAGACCGCTAGCATCTGGTGAATTATCTGTAAGTGCTGCAAATAGATTATTAATTATCTTATTCATTCTTCTGTCAAGCGTAATTCTCCATGCAAACGACTCAATGCTATTGATGCTAATATTCTGCTATTTGGTTATTAACTATTTATATACTAACTGGACAAAAAATATTCCAATATTTGATTTATTTTCTATTGCTCTCGGATTTGTTTTAAGATTATTGGCTGGATCTTATGCAATTAAATCTCAATATTCTGAGTGGATGATAGTAACAACAATCTCAGTTTCACTATTTTTAGCTTCAATAAAACGATTGCAAGAATTAAAAATACTTCAAGAAGGCAACACTAGCGGGACTAGATTGGTGTTGCGACAGTACTCAGTACCATTAGTTGAAAAGTTAGCATTAATTTCTTCTATTTGTTGTTTAATTTTTTACAGCATTTTTGCACTTATAAATAATAACAAAATAGTGCTAACTATCCCATTTGTGATGTATGGTTTTTTTAGGTACTGGTTCTTAGTTGAAATCAATAAGGACGGTGAATCACCAACTGACGTAGTACTAAAAGACTTACACATCATTACAACCATACTATTATGGGCATTTACAGTTGCAATCTTACTTGTATGACAGTTTTTTATAATTCATCTTATATTGTTACACCATTCCTAGCTTGGTTGATTACAGGCATTATCAAATTTTTAGTTAATTATTTAAGAAATGGAAAGGGTGCATTTAAACTAGTTGGTTATGGAGGCTTTCCAAGTAATCATGCATCAATAGCCTTTAGCTCAATTGGTCTTATCTACGCAAGATTAAATTCATCACCAGAGTTATTAATTTGTATAACTTTTTCATTTTTAGTTGTTTTAGATGCCTCAAGTTTGCGGATGCAAATTTCAAAGCAAGCTCAACTATTGAATAGTATGAGAAATGATGGTGAGCAACTAAGGGAGCGTATCGGGCATAGTAAACTGGAATTATTGGCTGGTGCTTTATTAGGATTCATTATAGGATACTTCGATCTCTGCTTTTTGCTAATTTCATTTGTCCTATAAATAATATTCGAATTAAATGTATCAGCTATTCTTGCGAAATTTCAACAATCTTCTTTGGGGAAATCACGATAAAAGTTTTAAACGTACAGTTACCTTTAATTTAATTGCAAGAATTCTTAATTTTATATTATTTTTTCTTAGCTTAAAGCTTACACTACCTTATCTTGGAACCGAAAGATTCGGCATATTCTCGGTAATAATTAGTTATTCATTATTTCTTTCAATTCTTGACCTAGGAGTTGGGAATTCTTTAACAAATCGTATTGCAATCAATCTTGGCGATAAGAAAGCACTTGAAAATATCATTAGCAACGGCCTCCTTTTACTCGTCATTCAATCAATCTTCCTTTTATTAATCTTTTTATTTTTATTTCACATTATTAATATAAATAGCCTCTTTAAGCTAAGCAACAAAGTTGATGTCAATGAAGTTTATATTTCTCTCTTATGGTTCATATTTATTTTCTGCGTTAGCATAATTGGCAACGGAATTTTAAGAATTTTATATGGCCTGCAATTGGCATATTTGTCCTATATCTATAATGCAATAGGATCACTTACTTCTATTATTGTTTTGTTTTTTATAGCAAATAAAGAAGCTCAGATTCATTATTTAATATTATGCTCATTCGGCATCCCTACATTTTTTAACATATTTTCATACCTCAAACTAAAAAAATATATTGATATAAAATTTAAAGTAAATTACGGTTCACTTGTTGAATTTACTAAATCTATCTATTCGCAATGTCTCTTTTTTGCATTCATGCAATTAGCTGCGGCTGTTTCTTCTGGTGCTGATCTTTTATTTGTTTCAATACTTTTAGGCGCAGAATCGGCTGCTGAATTTAGTATATTGCAAAAAATCTCAATGATAATAACACAACCACTAGCAATGTACAATGGTGCTTTGTGGGGCGTGTATGCCTGCTTAAAGGCCAATGATAATTGGCCAACCTTAAGTATGACATTTAAAAAAGCATTTTTAAAATCGCTATTTGCTTCTTCGATATTAGCTATAGGATTCGTGATAACATCAGATAAATTCATTTTATTGATAACCGATAATAAGATATCTATTGAATTCTCTTTAATTATCGTATTTTCCTTTTGGGTTATTCTAGAATCTTGTGCTGGTTGTATTGGTGTTTATCTTAATTCAACAAATGTTGTAAGAGAGCAAATTATTACTATTTCATTTTTTATTATTGTCTCTATCATCTTAAAATATTATTCAACAAAAATTTATGGGGCAAATGGTCTAGTTATTGCTGCTATTGTTTCGTACTTAATAACACAAGGTTTTTTATACGGTTTTATTTTTAGAAAAAGATTATTTAAGTTTCAAATTGATTGAAATATGTGTTTTTTCTCCTGAACTCAAAAAAACCGCCCGCATCTTGAGAAGATTCAGCCCTACAGAGCGCTTGGCTAAGACTGCTGACACTTTTAATACTGATCTCCTTAAAGGATTTATAGTTACCTTTTAAATTAAAGTAATGTTGAAAAAAAATATTTTTAAATTTTTGAGTTTATTCTTTGGAATATTTCTCCACAACAAAAAAGAAAATTTTACAGAGAAAGTGCTTGATTATCTTTGTTTGGCACTGGAAAAATATTCCCCTTTTTTTATAACTTTCAACATTAGACCCAAATTGTGTAAAGATATTTATATTGATAATCCTCTTATATACGAAAAATTAAAATCAACTGGGGTAGTTGTTCAAGGTCCAGTTATACATGAAAACAAATTCACATTTGAATCAATCAAACTTTATCTCAAAATATTCCCTAACTCACCTATAATACTTTCGACATGGGATACTGAAGATTTAAGTGATTTTAAATTTATTTCATGCGAAAGATTTTTTATAGTTAAAAATAAAAAACCATTAATTTGTGGGATAACAAATGTTAACTATCAAATAAGGAGTAGTTATAATGGGTTGGTTAAACTCAAAAATGATCATAATGTAGAGTATGCTATCAAGACACGAACTGATCAAAGAATCTATAAAAGCAATTTAATAGAATCCCTGTATTACTTGATTGAATCATATAAGAGCAACTCTACTTTATTGAAACAAAATGAACGTATAGTTTGCTTGTCATTCAATGTAGGGATGCATAGGCCGTACTCTTTATCTGACATGTTTCAATTTGGTCATATAAATGACCTTTTAAACTTGTGGGCATGCAATTATGACGAAAGGAATATATCTGCTGCAGAATATTGGTCAGTTCCGAGGACGACTCTCCAATCCTGCATCGACAGAGTTGCTGAAGTATACATCTACACTGATTATTTCATAAGGAATGGAATTACCCTTGAAAATACATATGAGCAGTATTACAGGTTGATTTCGGATTTATTTATAGTTATTGATGAGTCTTTTATTGATCTTTTCTGGTATAAGTATAGTAGAGCGGAAGTTAGAAAATCATTTAATCCAACATTTTCAGAAAATAAAACATTTAAAAAAATCACATTCAGCGAATGGCTCATTTATTGCAATAACAACAGCTATGTAATAAACCCAATTAATTATGGCCTCTACGAATCGTAATAATATGAACAAAAGCATACATTTTTTACTGATTCCTCACAATTTTTTAATAATCATGGGGTTTATTTTTTATCTGATGATACCACTTGGAATTGGCTTGTTAGGAGCTTTTAAAGACTTTCCAGGAATGCTGAATTGGCATAATGATTTTTCTAATGCCTCTAGAAATATTGATCTTTACTTTATATCAATTTTTTTTCTATTATTCTCATACTTACTGGGATCTAAATTAGGATCCTATATGTTACTTCATCGTCAAAGAAAGGTAAAAATATTATTTCTGGATAACCAAGATAATAAAGCACTATTTATGATCTCGACATTTATATTAGTTTTATCAGTCTATTTATTTCTAAGCAATTTAGATAATTCATTTACTGGTTACGAATCCTATAATACTGACTTACTTGGATCATTTGCTACTATCTCAATGTTTTCTCTATTTTTCGCCATTTACTCAAGCGCAAAATATTCGAAAATATTTTTTATTGCTACACTTGTCATTTCCAATATTTTCTTGGTAAGTATGGGTACACGTATGTACGTTACTATCCCATTTATAAGTTATCTTCTCTTTATCGTTTACTATTCTTCTACGAAGGTATCTAAAAGTGAAATTTCGTTGATTATCATAATTGCTATATTATCTCTTGTTTTAGTAGCGACATGGCGGATTAATGGAGATTATGACATTAAATTTATGCTTTATATTTTTTTCGCAGAGCCGACGTTTACTTGGTGGAGTGTTTCCACATACTTATCAAACGATATATTTTCTATATTCAATAATCCGCGTAATTTCATTGAATCTTTTTTGAATTTTATACCAACATTTATTTTTCCAGAAAAATCTTCGTATATTTCCGACCCTAGAGAAATACTGAATTATTCAGCCCCACTAGGGGCAGATAGTTTATACGTCTCTATTTTTGGAAATTTTGGTTTTATAGGTGGTCTATTTTATATTTTTCTTTTTGGCTTTTATAATAGTCGTATATATTTTTATTCATTGAAAAATAAATTTTTCCAATCATATTATATTTGTATATGTTCCATTCTGCCATTTCAATTGTTCAGGGATAACTTTTCTATTATTAACAAACAATTATACTGGAACACATTATTTATTCCCATGATTATACTTGTTTCAATATATTTTACAAAAGTAATTGGCACCCATTCTATTGGAGTTAAATATGATCTCAAAATTTAGTCACAACCCACTCGTATCAATTATTGTTGCAGTATATAATGGCGAAAACCACATTAAGCATACACTAGAATCTGCAGTTTATCAAACTTATAGAAATATACAAATAATAGTAATAGACGGAAACTCTAAGGATAGTACAGTCGATATTGTCAAGAAACTTCAAATAGAACATTCCTCTATCGAATTATTGAGTGAGCCGGATGATGGAATTGCAGATGCGTGGAATAAAGGTTTGATACGAGCACGTGGCGATTTTATTGCATTATTAAACTGTGGTGACAGCTGGCCTGAGGACTTTATTGAAATTAATATTTCAGAAAGCAGTAATACTTATGATACTATTTTTTATGGCAAAACTCATATGACTTTGAATGATCAAATTATTGAAACCTGTGATGGCGTATTTAATCCCGACAGGCTTTACAATGGATTCTCCTTTATTCATACAAGCATTTTTACTAGTAAGAGAGTCTATGATCTTATAGGCCCTTTTTCTATAAAATACAAAATTGCGATTGACTCAGATTGGCTGTTGCGGGCCTACAACTTTAACATTAAATTCAAAAAAATTAATACATTCAATTATATGTCTGTAGGCGGCGTAAGTTCAAAACATTGGCTTCGTGCTCAGTATGAATATTACCTAGCACTCAAATATAACAATATTCAAATAAATATCTCCACCCCGCAACTATTTTCCTATAAGTTAATTCAGTACCTTTACTTGAAATTTAATATCAAGAAAATTTTGACGCATTTTAAATTGCAAATTATTTTTATTTTACTTGCTTTATTGAATTATTCGTTCAAAATTATCCCCTTCAAATTAATACGGAATTCATTACTAAATTTAGCGCAAATTAATTGTGATGCAACATCAATCGTTCATAAAGGAGTAAGGTTTTTAGGTTTTGGTAAACTTTCAATCGGACAGCACACAATAATAAACAAAAACGTTTTGTTGGATAACCGCTTTTCTATTGAAATTGGGTCAAATATTTCAATCTCCCATGACGTAAGAATTTATACAACGGGTCACAATATTAATTCACCGTCATTTGAAATCAAACAAAAATGCGTACGCATTCAAGATTATGCGGTACTATTTGCTGGGGCTATAATTATGCCAGGTGTAACGATTGGCAGGGGTGCTGTTGTTTTGCCTTTTTCTGTAGTAACGAAAGATGTGCCCCCAATGACAGTAGTAGGTGGTTCTCCAGCTATATATAAAGGCCTTAGATTTAAAGATCTAAAATATAAACTTGAATATGACTATTGGTATGCAATTTAATGGTAACAGAAGATCCAAATTTCTCTTCATATCTCCTTACATCTCTGATAAATCTTCAGGAGGTGGAATTGTAAGTAAATCTAATTTGAGCAGTTTATCAAAGATAAATCATCAAACGGTAGTTTTGTCACTCAACAAAAATTTAATTAATAAAAAATTTATAAACCTTAAACCTCCTAGTAATAAATTTATAACAGCTGTATATAATTTTTTTTGTATCTCTGGGCGACTTACAATTAGTAGCATTTATAAGTCTTGTTTAATTTTTTATAGATTAAAACCTAGTCTAGTTTTTTTAGATTCTTCTTCGTTGGGTATATTAGCATTAATTTTTAAGCTTATCAATCCTAAAATAAGGATAGTATCTTTTTTTCACAATATTGAATACGATTTTCAGATGTCTAAAGCTTCTCAAGAGGGATATCTGTATTTGGTTTCAGCAGCAGCTGATTTTATTAACGAAAAATTAGCAATTAAATACTGTAATGATATTGTAATGCTCACGAAAGAGGACTCTATTCGCTCTGGAGAATTGTATAACCGTCAAGCAAGTTTCTTACTTCCTGTAGCTATTGAAGATTCACTCATATCAACTGCTAATAAACAAAGTAATTTAGAAAAAGAGTTAAATGTAATTTTTGTTGGTTCCAATTTTTATGCTAATCGCGCAGCAGTTGAATTTATCATAAAGGAATTAGCTCCAGCACTCTTTAGAATTAATCGTGATATTAAATTTAAAATAATCGGAAAAAGCTTAGTAGATGAAAAAATTTCGTTAAACATACCGCCAAATGTACACATTCTAGGTTTTGTTGAAGAAATACTTCCACACTATAAGAGTTCGTTTGTTTTTATAGCCCCAATTTTTTTTGGGAGTGGCATGAAGGTCAAAGTTGCTGAAGCTCTCATGAATCAGCTCCCTGTCATAGGAACTCCTCTTGCATTCCATGGCTATATTAATGATGATGAGAACTTTCCACATTTAATAACTGCTTTAACTGTTAATGATTTTGTAGATTCTATTCTCTATGCCGCTGAAAACCAGGAAGTACTAACATCTTCAGCTAGGAAGGATTTCATTAATAGATTCACATCTGATTCATCATTTAAAAAAATGTCACAAATAATCTATGGAAAAATTCTATGAAGATTGATATTGATGGTATTATTTTTTCACTTCAGCGTAGCGGTGGAATTAGCGTATATTTTCATCAACTAATTTCTTATTTAACTAGCAAAACTTCATACGAAGTCTGCATCACTTTACAAGATGACTATTTTTCAACACATAATTGCACATTCATAAACTCCACAATTAATATACAGAGATCACGTTTGCTTGAACGGTACAGGTCCGCATCTACTTTTTTTTCTAATGGTATTTTCCATTCATCTTACTATAGAAAACCAAAGAATATGAAAATACCACAAGTAGTTACAGTTCATGACTTTATCTATGAGAAATTTAATTCCGGATTAAAGAAGCAAGTACATTCATGGCAAAAAAGCGCTTCAATACGATCAGCGGATGCATTGATTTGTGTATCAAATTCAACAAAGAATGATTTGTTAAATTACTATAGTGATATAGATGAAAATAAAATTAATGTAATACATAACGGAGTTTCTAGTGATTTTTTTTACACTGAACCCAATAACACGATTTCAACCCTACCATTCATATTATTTGTAGGTCAGCGATCTAGCTACAAAAATTTTGATTTAGTTATAAATTCTATGCAGTTCCTCCAAGATATTGACTTGATTTGTGTTGGAGGGCCACCTTTTGCCAATAGTGAGTTAGATTTGATCCCGCCAAACTTAAGGCCCCGGGTCAGACACTTAGGTATCGTTTCAAATGCCACTTTAAATATTTTATATAATACAGCTATCTGCCTGGTCTATCCCTCAAGTTACGAAGGATTTGGAATCCCTGTAATAGAAGCCATGCGCACTGGATGTCCCGTAGTTTCTTCTAATTGCGCCGCAGTACTAGAAATTGGTAAAAGTGCGTTATTCGTAATAGAAGATCTTGATCCTTATCTTCTTGCTTGTGAAATTAATAAAATTTTGAACTGTAATCGATCTGATCTTATAAAGAGGTCGTTGAACGTTTCGGCAGAATATTCTTGGGAAGCTACTCATGAAAAAACAGTTGAAGTATACAATAAATTACTCTGATATTTAAACTACTCGTACTATTGATTGTACTTAATTTATGTTATTTGTTAGATTTTCTAGGTCTTTTATTTGAAATCTATTTATGAATTCTAGTGTCAAAATTTCTATTATTACAGCCACATGGAATTGCGCTAAAACTCTACCAAGTTGCCTAGATTCGGTAAAGCAGCAAACCTATCCAAATAGGGAACACATAATTATCGACGGCGCAAGCAAAGATGAAACCATTAATATTATTCGAGATAATATCGAGTATATTGATAAATTTATCAGTGAGCCGGATACTGGAATCTACGATGCGCTTAATAAAGGGATCAATCTTGCTTCAGGGGATGTAATTGGTTTTTTACACTCCGACGATGTATATGCGTCAGTTGAAATACTCACAATGATCGCTAGGGCCTTCGAAGATCCTAGAGTTTGTGCTGTATACGGTAATCTTGAGTATTTTTCACATGATGACGACAACAAAGTGATTCGTCGTTGGATCAGCAAGCAGTTCAATATTGTTGATCTTAATTGGGGCTGGATGCCGCCCCATCCAACTTTATATGTACGTCGTGAGTGGTACCGTATGATTAATAATTTTGATATTAAATATACTATCGCAGCCGATTACTTATCTATTTTACAGTTATTTAGCAGAAAAGATTTTAATGCTGTATACATGCCTCATGTACTTGTTAAAATGAGATTAGGCGGAGCAAGTAATAAATCATTTGCTGCAATACTTCGGAAATCTATTGAAGACTGGCATGCTTTGCGTAGCTGTAAATTCAGCTTCCTAGCTGCTCTTGTCGCAATTACACTCAAGAATTTAAGTAAAATTAGGCAATTCAAGGGTAATCCTCCCCTTTTGCAAGGGTCGCAGAAGTAGAAACGTTACGCAGCCATGGCCAATCGCTGCTTAGGGGTCAATCCGCCCAAGGCCATATTTGGGCGGTCGTGGTTGTAAGACCACATCCACTTCGTTGCAAAGTCTTGCACCTCTGCCAAGTCTGACCAATAGTACTGCGACAGCCATTCGTACCGCACCGTCCTATTGAACCTCTCAACATAAGCGTTTTGTTGTGGGTTACCAGGTTGAATGTATTCAAGCCTGATCCCCATCTCTTGCGCCCATGTTTGGATTGCCGTACTGATGTATTCAGGGCCGTTGTCACACCGAATCACTTCTGGCTTACCCCGCCTCGAAATGATTTGCTTGAGCTCCCGAATCACCCGCTCTGACGGCAAAGAGAAGTCAATCTCCATGCCTATCGCCTCACGGTTGAAGTCATCAATCACATTGAGTAATCGAAATGTTCGCCCATCTTCCAGTTGGTCGTGCATGAAATCCATCGACCACACTTGGTTGATGCCTTGCGGTAC
>JACCDN010221145.1_pt1 | contig 21278 bp, 19 predicted proteins | sample 7441691 | NCBI WGS metagenome assembly JACCDN01 (sample SAMN15323439, study PRJNA562643) | freshwater metagenome | isolation source: river surface water | place: USA:Blue River Watershed | collected 2017-08-16 | reverse complement strand
TCTAACTTCTCCGTGCCATAGCCCATCGTCTTCATTTGGGCGGAGCCGCAGGCTCCGCAGCGGTGAATCAATGACTCGTGGTGTCCGCAGTAATGACAGCGTAATTCCTGTTCCCGTGCGTGATAAGTCAGCGAAACATCACATTGGTGACAGGTCGCAATCCAATCACAGTCTTGGCATTGAAGGTAAGGGGAATAACCGCGGCGGTTTTGGAACAATAAACTCTGCTTACCCTGCTTTAAATTATCGGCTAGAACTTCGATCAAATCTACCGAAAATCCACCCTTCATCTGCTTCATGCGATTCGCATACTTCGTATCGATAAAATGCATCGCTGGCAACTGTGCAGCCCCAAAACGCTCTTTCAAGACCACCAAGCCATACTTATCTTGCTTAGCCTGGTAATAGGTCTCCATCGACGGCGTCGCAGAACCTAATAAAACTTTCGCTTTTTGCTGATGCGCTAATACGATCGCCACATCCCGCGCGTGGTAACGAGGCGCCGGATCTGCCTGCTTGAAGGAAGTTTCATGTTCCTCATCGATAATGATCAGCCCTAAATTTTTAAAAGGTAAAAACACGGACGAACGAACGCCCACCACGAAAGGATATTTCCCCTCCACGATCGACTTCCACACCTCCACCCGCTCGTTATCCGAGAATTTAGAATGATAAATTCCTACCTGCTCCCCAAAAATCCGCTTCAAACGCACCACAATCTGTGTCGTCAAAGCAATTTCGGGCAATAAATACAAGACCTGATCCCCATTCGCTAAAGCCTCCTGAATCAGCTTAATATATATCTCTGTCTTACCTGAACCCGTTATTCCGTGTAACAGGACAACGTCTTTCTCCTGAAATTGATTCAATATCGACATATAGGCCTTCTCCTGCGGGTCATTCAGCATAAAGGAGGACGGTATAAAATTCTCATCCGCCTCATCGAATCGCGAAACGACCACATCGAAAATCTCGAAAACTTGATTCTTCACCAAGGTCTGTAAGGAACTTTCCGACAAGCCTGCTTGACTGAAACCGTTTTTTGCCAAGCCTTTTTGATTCGTCTCCGGACTTCTTAACACCGGAATATATTGCAGATAATGCAATAGAATCGCCATTTGCTTTGGCTTTTCCTCCAGTGATTGAATCAAATCCGTCAAGGCTAATTTATCTTCAAAAGAAGAAACCAAACGAATTTTGCGCTGTACTTTAGGTGTATATCGGTCCTTTAATTCATCGAAAATAATGATTGCATCCTTGCCCACTAAGGCTTTGATGAGGTGATAAGGGCTTTTGACTTCGGCGAATTTGGCTAAGTCATCATAACTCATTGCCCCTTTATCTCGAATCTCCACATAGATGGATAACTCACGATCCGTCAAGGTTTCAGGGCTCGAAAATTCCGGATTCACCTGCACCTTCGACTGACTCGAAATCTTCAAACCGGCTGGTAAAGCCACTTGAAAAACTTCGCCTGGGTAGCACATATAGTAGTCTGCGACCCATTGAAATAAGGAAATTTGGGAGTCCGTCACTAAAGGTGAATCGTCCAAAATTTCCAGTAAATATTTTGCTTGGTATTCCTTCGGAGGATTGTGATGTACCGTGATAATAACACCTGTCAAGACTTTCTTAGTCCCAAAAGGTACCACAACACGCAATCCTGACTGAACAAATTCCGCCCATTCCCGAGGCACCCGGTACGTAAAATACCGAGGAATGGGAAGCGGAAGTAAGGCATCCACAAAAACTGTTTTCTCCTCCCCTATTTCCATTTTAAGGTCTGAATCAGGTGAATCGCATCTTGCTTTAAATAGCGAATAACAGGCGCTAGAGAATCATTCTTAGTGGCTGTATTAAAATACACAGCTCCACGAAGAAAATGTTTTGTACTATCCGTCACAATAAACTGAAAAGAAGTAGCCACTTCTCCTTCTAATTCAATGACGGCTGCCTTGCGTCCACTAGTTGTCGTTATATAACCTTCCTCTATTCGAGTAGCTTTCATTTGATGCTTAGACGCTAGCAAATAGGAATCTCGAATCATTTTTTGAAGACGAACAGGATCCTGAAGAACTGGCTTATAGGTCAATTGAATAAAGGCATCCCAACGAGGATAGTAAATATATAACCAATGTGGCTCCGCAAAATAGACGGTATCTTTTTTTACTTCTGCATAGGAAGAAACCTCAAAAGAAAAGGGATGGCCAGGCTCAAGTGAACGGTATTGATGAGCAGGAATGGCTAGAAAAGGGTATCCCTTAGGTCGTGGCAAAGACGTTTTTTCTTCCTCAGAGGCAGTTCCACAAGAAAACAAGGTCATCAAAAAAACCAAGAGCAAAAGACGCATATTCGCTTATTTTAAACCGTAATACGCTAAGATAGGATTTTGTATGGATTCAAACACTTTTTCCCGTAAAACAGGCAAATCTTCCATCGTTAAACCCTTCGTCTCGAAAGGTGGATGAATCTCCACGTGCAAAACACCCGGACGCATCAGTAATGTTTCGTCATCCATGATTTGGTGGTTATTATGAAAACTCATGGGAACAATGGGCACTTGTTGTTGAATGGCCATAATAAATGCCCCATCTTTCAATGGACTCCCCATATAAGGTAATTGCTTAAACACAATTCCTCCCTCGGGAAAAATGACAATACTTCTACCCGATTGCAAGGCGCGTAAGGATCGACTCAAGGAATTTGCCCGGCTATTCTTATCATTTCGGTCTACCAAAATATTCAAACTAGCATATAAATAGCCAAAAAGCGGAATCTTCTTCATCGCATTCTTTCCCACGAAAGAAAAATACTGACGAATAATCACGACCACCACCGCAATATCGACATAGGAGAAATGGTTCGCACAGAACACATACGTTTGCTTCGGGTCTGGCTTAAAGTGATGAGTCACCTTGATCCGAATACCAGCAAAAAGAAAAAAGAGTTGCCCCCACAGCCTGACTAACCGGTGTGCAACTCTTTTCCATGATCTTCTTTGTAAAAAAACAAAGATCAAAGGGTATAATGCTAAAAATATACTGACAAAAACGAGCCCAGCCCAGATTGTGTACAGCCCTCTTAAACTAAATGAAATCAAAGAACTTTTGTTTTTCATAATCTAAAAGAACCACCTAAATTCTAGATTTAGTCTACAATACCTAATTGAACTGTATTTGTTTTCTTATCTTGATTTGCTGGAACAGACAATGTCGTCACGAAAATATCACCTTTCGACAATAAATTATCCTGCTTTAATTTATCTACCATCGCAGCTACCGTTTTCTCTGTATCACCAGCTCCTGGATCATAAAAGAAAACACGAGCACCCCATAATAAACCCATTGTAGACATCAATTCTCGATTTGAGGTAAATACAAATAAATCAGCCTTAGGGCGATGAGCTGATAGACGGAATGCTGTATAACCTGAATTCGTGATACACAAAATCGCTTTCGCCTTCGAGTCACGCGCTAATCGGCAAGCTCCTGCAATTAAACGATCTTGAAACGGCACATTCTCAGATGCAGATGTACTTAAAGAGTGATTCTTAAAGTAAATCGCTGCTTCATTTCCTTGAATAATTTCAATCTCATTTTGCTGCTGCTCTACCACTTCATGAATATGCGCCATGGTCTCTACCGCTTTCACTGGATAGGCTCCTGAAGCAGACTCACCACTTAACATAGTTGCTGAAGCTCCTTGTAATACTGCATTCGCAACGTCAGACGTTTCGGCACGCGTAGGAACAGGATTAGTAATCATCGACTCTAACATCTGTGTCGCAACAATAACAGGCTTTCCTGCTGCTGTACACTTCTCTACCATTACTTTTTGTAGATACGGAACTACTGCACCATCCATCTCCACACCTAGATCACCACGAGCTACCATGATAGCATCTGTCGCAGCAATAATTTCATCTAAATTATCAATCGCCTCTGGCTTCTCAATTTTCGCAATAACACGTGTATTCTTACCGTACGCCTTTATTTTTTCTTTAATATCCCAAATATCACTCGCCTTACGAACAAATGAAAGTGCAACCCAATCCACACCATGATCTAAACCAAAGTATAAATCTGCCTCATCTTTCGGCGTCAAACAAGGTAAAGATACCTTCGTACCTGGTAGGTTAATTCCCTTTTTAGATTTTAAAATACCCCCGTAAATCACCTCAGTAACTACCTCTTTCTTTACTTTATCTACAGAAAGTACTTTCACTTCTAAATTACCATCATCCATTAAGATGCGCTCCCCTGGATTCACATCTAAATACATCGAAGTATAGGTTGTACCTACTTTTTCAGATGTACCTAATAGATTTTCATCCATCGCAAAGATTAATTGCTTTCCTGCCTCTAAAGGCACCCCATTGTTCTCCACCAATTGTGTACGAATTTTAGGTCCTTGTAAATCTTGAAGAATTGTTAAGTTCAAACCCAACTCATCAGAGATAGAACGTATCGTTTTCAAGCGCTCTAGATGATCCTCATGGGTTCCATGGGAAAAGTTTAGGCGGAAAACGTTAACACCTGCTTTCGCTAATTGGATTAATGATTCTCTTGATTCTGATGTGGGACCTACTGTGGCTACAATTTTTGTCTTGCGTTGATACGACATAATTTGGATAAGATTCTAATGACGTCGCAAGTTACATCTATTACACAAAAAAAACCACCAAAAGGTGGTTTAAATTGCTATAACAAAAGAAATGAGTCCTAATATTCCCAAAGACTACTCTCTATTTCTAATAGTTTATTTTCAATCATTTGAGACTGCAAGAGACTTTGTCTCTCTCCTCCAAATAAATCAGATAAGAACTTATCTTCAATATTACCTGTCTTTATAATTCGAGCACTAAATAGTCTTAAATCAAAAGCATAGGCCATGTTTTTATGCTGAAGATCATTCTGTGCATTGTACCAAATACAATCCGGATTATTTTTAAATAATTCGTATAAATCTTTGTACTTAAAACTCGCGATTGGCTTATCAAATCCAGCAATCGTTTTAGAAGCCGGAATAATTAAAGAAATCGATTGAATATCAAAATAGAGGCGAGATCTCAAACGATCAATAATCGCATCTTCCCTAATTTCAATAATAGACAAATCTTTTGCAAAATAGTATTCAGCGGCAGCTGCAGCTGGCTTTTCAGCAAAAGAATCCGTTGCAGGCGTGGAAGCATCCTCTTTTTTAGCGGGTGCTGAAGTTCCCCAACCATCATCTGCGCCTCCAGCCGGTGTTGCCGTTGCATTAGCTGCAGGAGCAGCACCATTCTCATCCCCAAAACCTGCCGATCTTTCTGCTTCAGAAAGACCTCCGCCTCCTAATGACTCCTCTAATTTTAAATTATTGTTAAACTGCTCTAACGTTAATTTAACATTTAATGAATCACTCTTGTATGGGGTTAAAATTCCTGCACGCACCCAATCAATTAAAAATTTAGATATCTGGTGATTAATAGAAAAAAATGGCTTGTTAACTTTCTCATTTAAATCCATTCTTCTCCATAAACGTAAACGATAATGAATATCTTGCTCCTCAATAGGATGAGCAGAATTAGCATTAGAAGGCTTCTCTTGACCAAAAACGGTGAAGTTAACAGCCATTAATACACACAAGAAAAGTTTATTCACCCAATTCATCTTCATTCGATTAATTTAAAGGAATATTTTTAATCATATTAAATGGTATCGTTTCGATAGAACCCTTAAAGTTCTTTCTCTGAACTTCTTTAATTTCAATATAATAACGATCTCCAGGTTGAGCTTGTTGCGCTAATTTTGAAATAGATCCAGAACCAGGTAAAGTGATGTCATCCACCTTTCTTTGGCCTCTAGCTAAGGCAACATACAGCTGAGTAACTCTAAAATTAGCATCTTCTGGATTAGTAGATTTGAATGATTCTTCCGCTATAGCCCTTGCATCGATAGAACGAAGGCCAGTCGCATTTGCACCTCGCTTCTCATCTAATTCAGATCCATTACCGAATATTTTTACATCAGGTCTTGGCACACGGCGAACACGGAATGTTTCCTTACCTAATAAAGTTCCTCCATTGTTTACATTCAAAGTTACCATTGCCGAAGATGGAACCACGGTCACCTTTCCTTTATTAGAGCCCGCAATCGCTTCTCCACCATCTGCTGTAAAGGTTGGGTTCCAAAGTGCTCCTAAACCGGCGCTAGCCACACTTAAACGATTCGCACAACCTAAATACAAAGCTGGCAATGTTCCCGTTTCGATATTATAGGTAGGCTTTAAAACAAAGTATTCTTTCGTTATTGTCTCCGTCTTAGGCCCAGCAGGGCTCATGTAAGAAACAGAGGCGGTATACGTTTTCTTAGACAAACCATTCGCATCATAACCTCCACCAGAAGTTTTGAATTTAATTTGACCGCGACCATCTACTACTTGAATGGATGCCCCATTAAAACTCATGCGAGGTGTGAAACCACTTGAAGTAGCTGCTATAAAAACCTCTGCTTGGTATTCCATACCTGCAACAACCGTATTTGCATTAGCTGAGACTTGTGCAAAAACCTTATCAAATTTAATCTCCTTAGCTCCTACTTTAGCGGCTAATTGATTCAAAACCTCACTTTCGTAACGGCGAATCTCTGATTGCTTTTGAGAAAGTGTTGCTAAAGCAGCAGCAACTGGAGTAGTTTGAAAATTCAATTCAGCAAAATCCTTATTCGCATTATTAGGATCTTTGCTTGTTAAAGGATCATCTTTACCAGATAAAGCTAAGGAAGGAAACTTAGTGCCAGGATCAGCTGCTAGTGATAATTCTTTAATGAATTTATCAAACATAGGCATTAACTTATAAGCTTCACCCTGCTTTGTAGCTCCTACCATGATTTCATAAATCTTCTCCTCTTCTTTCGGATTTTTGATATTACCAGTTTCCGGATCAATACCTCCAGCAGATTCTAAAACCTTTGCTTTCAAGTTTTCAATATGCCCTACTAAAGCATCCGTAGATTTTCTTACTTCATTCGCTTTTTTCAATACATCGGCATAAGCTGCTGGATTAGGAAGATCTTTGATTCGTTCTTCAATCCCTTGCACCATACCTTTATTCTTGTTCAAGGACGATTGATTCGCCATCTCTAAACTACTGTTTAACAAGGCAAATTTCTGCAATAAAGCGTCGCTCACCTGCAATGCTAGCAAGGCGGTTAACACTAAATACATCATCCCGATCATTTTCTGCCGGGGAGTTTCTTTTAAACCTGCCATAATTAGCCTTTCATAGCTGTTAACATACTACCATATACTTGATTCAAGGATTGAATATTAGCATTTAATTTCGCTAATTCAGCTTTGAATAATTCTGCATCTTTTTGGGTGGCTGCAATATGCTCCACACTTGTATTAACGTTACCATAGAAGCTATTGATGGCCTTCATGTGCTTGCTAGCCTCTTGAATTTCTGCCTCATAAACTGAATTCAACTTCTCTAAAGAAGCCCCAGCTTTTGCATAATTTTGAGTATACTTAGCTGCCTCTGCTGAAGAAGTCGAAATAGCTGATAAAGATTGAGAAGCATCTGAAACAGATTTGTTTAATCCACCTAAAGACTCAGCTGAAGAATTCAAAGACTTTACAAAATCCTGAGTGGCTCCGGTTGCCTTAGAAATTTCAGATAAACTATTAGCCGTTTCTGTTAACGATTTTAAGCTTTTTGTTAAGTGAGCTACCGCCTCAGAGTCTAAGCCTGGAACATCACCTGTATGACGTGGAGTAGCAGGACGAGCCTCACCTCCTGCTAATTCAGGGTATACGATTTCCCAGTCGTAGTGTTTTTCTTCTTTGGACTTTAAATACAACACGCCAAATAAAATAAAGATAGCTGCTTCGGTAAACATACCTACCATTAGCATCGCATTGGCTCCATCCCAGTGTAAAATTTTAAATAGCGCTCCTACAATTACAATAGCTGCACCAAAACTGGCAATAACGTTAATCGATTTTTCCATTTGAATTATAATTTATACTTTTTAGTTTATTTAGTAGGAGCCTTGCCCAAGTACCTCATGGAACAACGGAATCCGATATATGATCTTTTTTGATTTTCCATTTCATGGACGCGAGAACCTGTCTCTAAATAGTATGCAAAATCCTTCCAAGATCCACCTTTCACTACTTTACGAGGCTCTTTCGCATCTAAATTAACGGGGTTAGAATCCCAGTTTAGTACCGTAGAATTTTCAGAATATGAATCTTGTACCCACTCGGCAACATTACCAGCCATATTATACAAGCCGTAGTCATTAGGTGTGTAAGCGTTCGCCGGTGCAGTGTAGGCATAACCATCTGCATCAAAATTACCACGTCTAGGCTTGAAATTAGCTAATAAGCAACCTTTAGAGTTGGTTAAATAGGGATTACCCCAAGGATATTTAGCCGCGGCCTTTCCTCCCTTAGCAGCCCACTCCCATTCCGATTCAGTAGGTAATTGAATAGAAGGCATCGCATATTTACCTTCCTTTGCACGGTAATCATTTAATATTTTAGTCCGCCAAAGCGCAAAATATTTAGCTGCTTTCCAGCTTACACCCACTACAGGATACATATCAAAGGCTGGACTAGCAAAATAATTCTCTGTTAAAGGGTCTCCATTGTGATAAGAGAAATCTTTTTTCCAAACGGTTGTATCTGGATAGTAATCTGACATGATTCGCTCCTCTCCTAAAACAGAAACTGAATCCCTTAAAAGAGCATTCGTAAATTGACGGTATTCATTATTGGTTATCTCCGTATCATCCATGAAAAATGGCACCACAGTAACCCTACGATTAAAATTAGCGACAGAGGAGGTGATATCCTCATCTGCTTGACCCATAATAAAACTTCCTCCAGGAACCAATACCATTCCAAATGGAGTAGGCTGACTCCAACCTTTTCTTGTTGTAGCAATAATCTCACCAGACATTAAACCTGGATCATCCTTAGGGCCCTTTTTTGATAAAAATCTAAAGAAACCACCTAAAGGACCTTTTTTATCTTTACCCTTCTCACTTGAAAGTGATTTACCATTGCTAGGTGCCTTCTTAGAACAACTTGGCATTGTAAAAAGAACAGCTAACAAAAGAATTACCGATAAAAACTTAATCTCAAAAATTCGAAAATTCATATTCGATTATTATAGTAATTAGGTGAACGAAAATAATGTAAAAAAATTGTCTTCATCATTTTCAACTCACACAATCTTTCAAATTTAAATGTTTTTAATGAATATATCAGTATTAAACAAAAAACTTAACCCCTGGAATTTTTCCATAAACTACAAGATTCTAAACCTTGGAGTTCGAATAGGTGCCCCTTTACTCTTCCTCATTCGTTCAGGAATCTGGTACCTAATGGCAATTTCATGAGATAATGGCCTCTTTGCCAATGAATTAGCTATAGCCAAATCTAACGAATAACCAATGTCTAATTTATTGTCTAAAATAGACACTCCCAATAAGCCCATGGCAGCATCACCATGCCTATAACCAGTTCCTACATAAAAAAGTTTATTATAATAAATTCTAGCACCCGCTTCAGGAACTAAATTTCCAGAATAAGCTCTTAATAGGGCATATGGAGACACATCGAAAAAATCGTTTAAAGGAATCTCGGCGCTACCATTTAAGGAGTATACTTGTTCCAAAGGCATTAAAACAGAATACCCTTTAAATGAAAAATTAGGTGAATTGATATGATCAACTGAAATACCTACTTGCCAATTCGATTTTGAATAGAGAATCCCTGCACCGAAATCAAGAATAGCTTGACTGGCAGTAGAACCCGAAAATAACGACGTAACGGGATCATTGGGGTCTCTTACACGAAAAGAGCGACCATCAAATGTTTTCGTTTGAGTGCCAGCAGAAAATCCAAAGGACCAAGTACCTTCACCTTTCCTTAAATGATAAGCTCCTAGTACTTTAAAAGACTGTTGAGATACTCCAGAGGGCGTTCTGTCTGAATAAAAAATAACCCCTACTCCTACATTAGGCGTTACTCCAAACGAGCTTGACACCCAGGTAGTTCCTAAATTCCCTGCACCATCCGTTGTTGTCGTATATCCAGACCATTGATCTCGGAATTGTACTGCCACATAATTAGACGATTTCCATCCCGAAAAAGCCGGATTAATCAAGGTAGAATTGGCAGAAAAAATGCTGAATTGCGGACTTTGCTGAGCAAATAGGGGCGAAAAACAAACGAATAAAGAGCCCGCAAGAAGCAGGGAATGACATGACTTTATTAAGATACTCAAGCTGCGTTTCATTCGTTGGATGAAAATAGGTAGGCTAAAATAATAAAAAAGCCTCATTGAAGAGGCTTTTTTATTATTTATTTACTTGCTTAATGTAATGTTCAAGAGCTCCAGTCATCGAAGGAGCATTAGGCATAGGTGCTTGAATATCTACAATTAATCCAGCATCGACCACAGCTTGAGCCGTTGTAGGCCCAAAAGCAGCCAAACGTGTGTTGTTTTGCTTAAAATCTGGGAAATTCTGAAATAAAGAAGTGATTCCTGAAGGGCTAAAGAAAGCAATTACATCATAAAATACATTCTCTAAATCGGATAGATCTGCAGAAACGGTTTCATACATAACCGCTTCTGTAATTTGGAAGTCGTTAGTGCCCATATAATCTGGAAGATCTTTTTGGCGCTTATTAGAACAAGGGAACAAAAATTTCTCTCCCTTGTGTTTCTTAATTATTTCTAATAAATCTAGGGCTGTCTTCGTACCCGTAAACACCTTACGCTTACGAATCACAATATATTTTTGCAAATAATTTGCTGTCTGTTCCGTAATGCAGAAATACTTCATATCTGTAGGAACTTCCTGCTTTGCTTCTTTACACATACGGAAGAAGTGATCGATCGCATGACGGCTCGTAAATATGATAGCTGTGTGCTGAAGTATTTCGATTTTTTGCTTTCTAAATTCTTTGTAAGCAATTCCCTGAACTTCAATGAAAGGTCTAAAATCCACCTTTACATTGTACTTTTTTTCTATTTCAAAGTAAGGGGATTTCGCATCTGCAGGTGCAGATTGAGTAACAAGAATACTCTTTACTTTTTTTAAACGACTCGTTTCTTCAATTGCAGTTTTACTCATAATCAATCAATTTTTACTGGAAAAACACCAGCCCTAAAATTCAGAGTGCAAATATACGACAATTTTTTACAGAATTTTATCTTGGTCTAGATGTAAGAAGGAAAAATTAATTCCCTGATACCAAACAAGATAATCTGACCTTCTATGATCAAAAGGTAGATAAATAGAAACAATTTAGGGAAGGAGAAACTACGCTGGAAGCTTTGGAAAAAATAAATGAATCGAAAAATAAAATAGAAATCTACGATATATAAAATGGGACTAAAATCAATGGCTGTAGCAGGGCCCACATAAACCGCATGAAAACAAAGAGTCGCAAATAGAATGGTGAAAAATTGCAAATTTGTTTGAAGAGATTTAAAATAATGAACATTAGCTAAGCCCTTCAATTTAAATAAATCTGTAAATAAATAATAAACAAAATAACGTGAGATAAATAGTAAAAAAGAGAGGCCCAGTTTAGAGAAAATAAAGAAAACACTGGGCCAGATAATTACAAAATTATCTGCATTGCTAAAAAACTCATCTTTAATTGCAGATTTAAAACCCGTTAAATACGCCAAACAAGCGGTGATTAAACTCAAAGTAAATAATACCAAAAGATTAGGTAACGCAAATGGGCGCCTCATCCACACCTCATCCTTTACCTCCCACCTGATCCAATCTGCATAGCGATAGAAAGAGGTAAATACACGCGGGTAGACAGAGAATAATAAACCCAAACAGGCCATTACAGAGAGTATACTTAATAAAAAGAAATTAGAGAAGGGCGCTCCTGATCTTGTTTGAAGTGAAAAGAAATCAGCTTTTTCCACCGCAACAATTTTTTCATTGCGTTCTATGGAGAATTCACCTGGTAACCCTTCTAGGTTTTCAGAATAGACGGTTAAAATAACTTTTTGCTTTAAACTATCCAGCGGAAATCGAAAAGTCACCCCTTTCTTCAAGTCCTTAAACAAGGCTCCTTGTAAAAAAAGATGGTAATTATCTTTAGGGGCAATAGCCAAATAGGCTTTGGGGAAATCCTGTGGATGCAACTCCAAGGACTTTGAATGGTAATTATAATGCTTTGAGGAGACGTAGGGCAAGAAACTTTTCCAAGCCTCTTGGTACACTAACCAGTCGTGTTCAAAGGAATATACCTTCTTCCAGGCTGCCTGACTGGTAGCTGCTGTCAATAATAAGGCCCATAAAAAAAATCTGCTCATCGTTTTCCGAGAAGGAATCAAATGAGCAGATTTTAAAAAGAAAGGAATCATTCCTTGAAATTAATTCAACTTATTTAGCAGATAATGCTTTAATCATTGTCTCACCAATATCAGCTGGAGAGTAAACCACGTGGATTCCGCACTCTTGCATGATTTTCATTTTCGCTTCAGCCGTGTCATCTGCACCACCGATAATCGCACCTGCGTGACCCATACGACGTCCTTTCGGAGCTGTTTGGCCAGCAATGAAACCAACCACTGGCTTACGATTACCATCTGCTTTAATCCAACGAGCCGCTTCCGCTTCCATACCGCCACCGATCTCACCGATCATCACGATACCTTCTGTTTCTGGGTCGTTCATTAATAATTCAACTGCTTCCTTCGTTGTTGTTCCGATGATGGGGTCACCACCGATACCTATAGCCGTTGTTTGGCCTAAACCTGCTTTGGTTAATTGATCCACTGCTTCATACGTTAAAGTACCTGATTTAGATACGATACCTACGCGACCTTTTTGGAATATAAAGCCTGGCATGATACCTACTTTACATTCGTCAGCGGTCATGACGCCTGGGCAGTTTGGACCAATTAAACGTGTATCGTAGTTCGAGATATATTCTTTCGCCACAATCATATCTTTCGTAGGAATACCCTCAGTAATACAAATAATGACTTTAATTCCTGCATCTGCAGCCTCCATAATCGCATCCGCAGCAAATGCCGGAGGAACGAAAATGATCGATGTATCAGCTCCTGTAGATGCTACTGCATCTGCTACTGTATTAAAAATAGGGCGATCTAAGTGCTTAGCACCACCTTTACCCGGGGTAACTCCACCTACCACTTGGGTACCGTAAGCGATCATTTGCTCCGCGTGAAAAGTTCCCTCTGTACCTGTGAAACCTTGAACAATAATTTTTGAATTCTTATTTACTAAAACACTCATTAGCTAGGGGTTATAATAACGTAGGCGAAAAATTTTTCCAAAGGTACAAAATATTGATAAAAATTATCAAAAAGCTGATTGATGAACGAAATAAAAATACGAACAATTTTTTTTGCGTAAATTGCCTTCTCTATGTTGAAGCACCTACATATTCAAAACTACGCGTTGATCGAACAGCTCGACCTGCATTTGACGGGTGGTCTGACCGTGATAACTGGTGAAACAGGTGCTGGAAAGTCCATATTATTAGGAGCTATCTCTTTATTATTAGGTCAAAGAGCCGACAGCAAAAGTCTATTCGATGCCTCGAAGAAATGCATCATCGAAGGTCAATTTTCGCTTTCAGCTTACCCACATTTAGAAGCCATTTTTGCGGAGGAGGAAATCGATTTCGAGGAACCCTGTTTAATCCGGCGCGAGATCAACCCTCAAGGTAAATCCCGCAGCTTCGTCAATGATACGCCGGTGAACCTAGAATCTCTGAAGCGAATCGGTAACGAATTAGTGGACATCCACTCCCAACAGGATACCTGGTGGATGTCGCATCCAGACTTCACACTGGACATGATCGATGCCTATGCGCAAAATGAAGAATTGAAAAAAACGTATGCGAGCGCCTTTACTGCTTGGCAATCCAGCGTCTCTACTTTGCGTGACTTGGAATCTGCCTCTTCGAAAGGGTCTCAAGAAATAGACTTCATCCAGTTTCAATTTGATGAACTTACTAAGGCTCAGTTAAAAGAGGGTGAATATGAGGCCTTAGATACGGCCGTTCAAAAGCTCCAAAATGCGGAGCAAATTCAAGAAAAGCTCGCCATTTTAGCACAGGCTCTAAGTTTGTCCGAGGTTTCTGCTTTGCAACAAAGTCGCATCGCCTTACAGCAGGCGACTGCTTTAAGCAAATGGGGAGAGAATTTTGCCGATTGGAAAACGCGTATCGAATCCATTTGGATCGAACTGAAAGATCTAGGCGCGGAAGTGGAGGGTGAGGCAGAAGATTTCATTTACGATCCCTTAGAATTAGAACAAAAACAAAAGCGATTAGACTTATTGAATCGCTTGCTGCAGAAATACCAAGTGAATTCCGTTGCTGATTTAATTGAAATGCTGAGCTCTTTAGACTTGCGTCTTTCTCAGTATTCTTCGATGGATACCGTTTTAGCAGACGCTCGTGCTCGCGTGGAAACGGATTTTGCTCAGGCAACAGATGCGGCCGCCTCCCTTTCTTCCTCCCGTTCATCGGTTTTAGAGGCCATTTCAACTGCATTAGTTATCTCCTTGCAATCGCTAGGAATACCGAATGCATCTTTGTCTTGGGATCATACGGCCAAAGAACTAGCCGCTAACGGCTCGGACAAAATTCAATTACTATTCTCGGCAAATAAAGGCCTTGCTCCTAAACCATTCAAGCAAATTGCTTCTGGAGGCGAGATGAGCCGTTTGATGTTATCCATCAAACATTTATTAGCCAAGAAAAGAGTGCTCCCCACCCTCATTCTCGACGAAATCGATTCGGGTGTTTCTGGTGAAATAGCCATTAAAATGGGTCAAATGCTCAGCCAAATGGGCCAAGGACACCAAATAATCGCTATCACACACCTCCCTCAAATCGCCGCAGCTGGATCCAAGCACTGGTTTGTTTACAAAGATCACGCAGGATTGAAAACTGTTTCGAACCTTCGGGAGTTAGTAGAAGAAGAACGCGTAGAAGAAATCGCTAAAATGATCGGAGGTCAACAAGGCTACCGAGATTTGCTCGACAATGTTCGAAATCTAATCCAATCACACGTATGAAAAAATTAGTGGCTTTTTGTCTTTTGCTAGTAGGTTGCTCGCAAGCTGAGGATAAAATCAGTGAAGAATTACAAAAAAAAGTACTCGAGTTGCATGATGTTTTAATGCCTAAAACAGAACAAATCGTTTCTTTAAAATCGAAATTAGACAGCCTTTCAACCGGAGCAGATTCTACACACGTTCGCAAACTGATTAGTTCCTTAGATAAAGCAGACAAATCCATGATGGATTGGATGCACCAGTTCTCTATCGATAGTTTGGAAAAAATGGACGTAAACACCAAAGTGATTTACCTTAAGAATCAATATACTCAATTAACTGATCTTCAAAAACTGACAGATTCTACCCTCAATGCAGCACAAAAATACCGTCCTTAGTTTACTGCTCTCCGTGATCCTATTCTCCTGTTCTCAAGAGAAGAAATTACCCTTCTTGGGACCTAAAACAGTGAACGCGAAAGGTGACACGGTATATCATCAGATTCCAGCGTTTCAATTTTTAAATCAAGATTCCGTTATCGTTACAGAGAAAGACGTGGCCGGTAAAGTGTATGTGGCTGATTTCTTCTTCACCACTTGTCCTACCATTTGCCCTAAAATGAAAACACAGATGCTTCGCATTTATGAGCGCTATAAGGAGCGTGACGATGTACGCATTATTTCACATAGCATTGATCCTGATTTCGATAACACCTCTGTTCTAAAAGATTATGCTTCACGCTTGCAGGTAAAAGCTCCTAAATGGAATTTACTGACAGGTGATAAAGCTGCCATTTATAGATTAGGCCAAAAAAGTTACCTGGTTTCCGCGCAAGAAGATCCAAATGAGGCAGGAGGATTTGTGCATAGTGGAGCCTTTATTTTAATAGACAAAAACAGGCATATCCGAGGCATTTATGATGGTACGGTGGAAGCTGAGGTGAATCATTTGTTGGAGGATATGGAAATACTTTTAAAGGAATAAAATGCCATGGCATTTTATTCCTTTAAAAGTAGATAAGAGATTATAGAGCAGAGAGTAAAGAGAGCTCTTTTATCTATACTCTTTTATCTATACTCTCTTATCTCTAATCTTTAAAAAAAACTCATGAAATACTTACTACTTTTATTAGCCCCGTTTTTTTTCTCTTGCCAAAGCAAGGAGGAAATACTTCAGCAGCAATATTCCGTTGAAGGCATGGCCTTGTATCAAACGCATTGTGAAAATTGCCACCAGGCAGATGGCACGGGATTACGTGATTTGTACCCTTCAATTCAAAAATCAAATTTGAGTCCAGAGGCATTAGCCTGTTTAATTAGAAATGGGAAGAAGGAGAATGGATTTATGCCTGCTAATACTAAACTTCAAGCATTAGATATCGCGGAATTGACTACGTATATGCGTGAAAAGTGGGGAGGTAAAAAGCAGATTTATCCAATAGATAGTGTGAAACTAGCACTAAACAACTGTCGCTAATTGGTAGGTAATCCTTCCACAACAACGACTGAATTACGTACTTGTCTTAAAGAGTAGGTGGAAAAATCTTGGGCGGCATCAAGACCCACTCCATTGACTAATTCAGATCGGGTTCTAAGTTGAACCGGCTTGTCAGTAAATATCCGTTTTTCAGAAACCACCCAATTGAACTCATCCGTCTTCAGGGTTTCTTCTTTTTCAATGTTGTGAATAACTACGTGTCCAATCAGCTTGTAGGTGTTTTTTACACGATAATAATGTGCAGAATCACCTCGAACCTCTGAGGTAATCCTTCCTTTTTTATCATAAAACCAGAGCTTAACTTCTTTCGGATAGACTCGATCCTCTGTAGATAATGTCAATTGGACATCCGTCAACATTCTTACCACTTTTCTGGCAGAATCTGAATAAACCATATCAATACCAAACAATTCAGATTTCGGACCAGAATAAAAAGTCTTAGAATCATCCGCCTTTTCGCGACAAGAAAAAAAAGTATAGGTAACCAAGAGCAAAAAGAGTAGGCTCGAATTGCGCATGAGAGCAAATTAGTTGATTTTCTGCTTTTGGAACCAAAGATCACTAAAGGTTAATCCCAAAGTTATTCTTTGATATTGCTCCTCCATCCCATTTTCTGTAATCAAACCACGACGACCTAGTTGGTAGGCGATGTTTAAAAGAGATAGGTTGCGGAGAGGCAAGGCAACCCCAAAACTTACGTTCTTATCCATCGCATAACTTCCATTACCTAGGAAATCATAAGGGGTTTTCTCAATGGAACCACCCACTCTGTAGGTAGTACGTTTGAAATAATTTGAAATTGACTCAATATCGGGAGTGTATTCTCCTCCGATAGAAACTTTGTGAGAAGTGGGTAAAGAGGTAGACCGACCTAAATTGTTGGTAACTTTACTCCAATCTGTAGTCGTATAATCTAATCCAAACATCCAATTTGCTATTTTCTCGATACTGAAACCAAAACGCTTGCTAACCGGAATTTGTTGTACAGATGCAGCCGGTTTATCTAGTGTATCCGCATTTATAATACTTAAACCAGAAACATCAAATGTTGCGAAACGCTTAATCTGATTTACATTAATTGATGAACTCAGATCAAGAGTAGCCCCTACATTCAAAAATATATCTGACTTGATCTTTTGTCGATAAGCAAAACCTGCTTTAAATTGAAAATCGGAATAAGAAGATAAATCTTCTAATTGAACTTTATAGAATTGACCATCTGACAAATTCTGTGTCGCAACGTTCCGATTTACTTGGCCAAATAAGTAATCTATTTGTAAGCCAACATAGAACTCTTTAGCTAAACGAACACCATTTAAAATAGAAACTTTACTTACCCCGCCACTTCCTTTATAAGAATAAATCAAACTATCCACACCCAATAAATTAAGTCTGCGATACGACTTCGTCTCATATTCTACTGCCGAATGAGGGCGAATTCCTACGGACATTGTCCAGCGAGAACTGACAGGTAAAGTCAAATTTAATGACTGATAATTCCCTCCAAAAATCTTTTGTTGCTGACGATAATCTTGTAAAGTTTTGTATTCCGTATTTACCCCTACTTCAAAATTCGTATATCGGTTTCTAGCTAATAACGCAGGATTTACCATGTTAGCATAAATACCATTCGAGTTAGATACGCCTATTCCACCCATCATCATTTGAGTAGCATTATCTCCGCTCTGAATCTCTCCCATACCTAAATAGGAATACGGTGAATTCAAAATGGTTTGCGCCCAAACAACAGGAGACACGATTAGAAACAAAACGATTAGTAGATAACGAAGCGTTTTTGTATAGGTTGTAGGCTTATCCAAAGAAATAAAATTCATACAATTAAAATCCTCCCTTTCGGGAATAATAGTCTGCAAAGGTCGTAATTTTATTTCACATTCGACTAAGTTATTAGCTATATTTGAATTCAAAATTATTGACAGAATGATTGAAAATTTAAAAAATGGGGTCTATTTAGATAATTCAGCATGGGATATAATCCTTTTTGGAGGAATTATGTTAATCAGTTTAATATTTAGACGTTTTTTCTCTAATTCATTCTCGAAAATTGTATACCGCTTTATCCCAGATGAATCTATCTCCATTCAAGATTGTGTTCAACTCATCCGCAAACCCTTCGAGTTACTCATATTTTGGATCTTTCTATATTTTGCAGTCCAAAATTTGCACGTGCCATCCGCTTGGAACATCGAGCCGATGGAAAAATTTGGACTACTCTACCTGATTGAAAAAGCCTTCGAATCAGCGGTTATTTTCACCATTACCTGGGTAATAGTTCGCTTAATGAAGGTGGTTATTTTAGTTGCGCAAGAAAAGTGGAACGGTGCAGACCAAAAATCCAAACAACAATTCATTCCCTTCCTGAACGACCTATCCATGGTCTTTATTATCACGGCTTCTGGATTTGTTTTCCTTGGTCGCGTTTTCGAGGTAGATGTAGTAGCATTAATCACGGGTTTAGGAATTGGAGGTTTGGCCTTAGCTTTAGCAGCTCGTGAAACCCTTGAAAATTTATTTGCCTCATTCACCATCTTCTTAGATTTACCCTTTGTAGTAGGAGATAATATTCAAATAGGGGCCATCAGTGGAGATATTGAAAAAATTGGCTTCAGAAGTACGCGAATCAGAGGCGCAGATGGAAATTTGATCCTAGTTCCTAATCGCTTGCTCACCTCACAATCTCTCGAGAATATGAGTGAACGAGATTTTAGACGAGCTAAATACACGATACTTTGTGAATTAAATACAAAACCTGCTCAAATTGAAGCAGCTATCGCTGCCATTGAAGCCTTCATACAAGACGAGCCTTTATGCAAGAAAAAAGCACCAAAAGTGATTTTTGAAGGTTTTAGCGCCTATTCTATCGATATTTCAGTGACTTATTTTGTTCAGACTAAAGACTTCGCTAAGTTTCAGGCGACAAAACAAGCTATCAACTTGGGCATTTTGAAGGTGCTGGAGAAGGAGAAGATTGTGATGGCGAGGAGCTAGTCTAAATGAAAGCACAAAGAATAAAGCACAAAGAATAAAGATTGTATCCCCTGCGGGGATGAATTCAGGAAATGTTTCCTTTGGACTCCTTTCCTTCAGACTAATTACCTACGAACTCATTCACATTTCATGCGATAATTAAAAAAGGGAACCTCGGTTCCCTTTTTTAATGCCTACTTTATGCTTTATTCTTTGTGATTTATGCTTTAAAATTTATCACCCTACTAATTCACGAAGATCTTCATCATGAATCATCTTCCTATCATCCGCCATCAACAAAAAGCGAGTATATATTTTGTCCAATTCGGGCTTTTCAAAATCAAAACCTAATAAAGTCAAACGGTGGCGCAAGGCGGCTCGACCTGAACGGGAGGTTAATAAAATAGCTGAAGAGGATACACCTACGTCTTCTGGGTTCATGATCTCGTAGTTTTGGGCGTGCTTCAAGAAACCATCTTGGTGAATACCAGATGAATGAGCAAAAGCATTCGCACCTACCACCGCCTTGTTAGGCTGCACATGCATTCCCATTAAATTCGAAACTAACGTACTTGTAGGGTATAAATATTTAGGTTTGATTCCCGTTGTGAAACCTAAATCCTTATGCACATTTAAAATCATGGCTATTTCTTCCAAAGACGTATTTCCAGCGCGCTCTCCTATACCATTTATCGTCACTTCCACTTGGCGTGCACCGGCCTGAATACCTGCAATCGTGTTCGCCGTTGCTAAACCTAAATCGTTATGGTTATGCATGGAAATGGTCGCCTGGTGAATATTATCCACATTTTCATACAAATATTTGATACGATCGTGCATCACGTGAGGCAATAAATATCCGGTAGTATCTGGAAGATTTACGACTGTAGCGCCCGCCTTGATGACCTCGCGGGTTAACTGCGCCAAAAATGACAAATCCGCTCTACCAGCATCTTCAGCAAAAAACTCGACGTCTTCCACGAAAGATTTGGCATACTTGACTGCCCAAACTCCTCTTTCGATAATTTCTTCGCGCGTAGAATTAAATTTATGTTTAATGTGAACATCCGATGAACCGATACCTGTATGAATACGCGGCTTGCGAGCTGTTTTCAGCGCTGCCACAGCCGCATCGATATCTTCTTTTTTGGCACGCGTTAAAGCGCAAACTGTGGGCTCCTTTACGGCATCACAAATGGCTTGAACCGAGGCAAAATCACCTGGCGACGAGATAGGAAAACCTGCTTCAATGATATCTACCCCTAACAACTCGAGTTGTAAAGCCACTTCTACTTTTTCATCCCGGTTTAATTGACAGCCAGGAACTTGCTCTCCATCACGTAAGGTGGTATCAAAAATTTGAATGCGGTTACTCATCTGATTTTAGGTGTTTTATTTCGATGTGAAATTACAAGAATTCCTAGTTGGAAACAAGGAGATGAGAGAGTATAGAGTGCAGAGTATAGATTAAAAATCTTCCTTTGTATTTAATTTAGATTATATTACTATCAATAATCTAAATAAATTTAAATTAAAAGATAATTAATCTAAAATGAGAAACCTAGGCAGAATATAAAAATTTGTATTTTTTTAAGAGTTGACTACTCCTTCTTTGGATAACAAAAAAAGGGTAGACGCTCAAAGCATCTACCCCCTTATAATCCCAAAAGGGAAAATTAGTTATTCTCCGGACGTAAGCTACGCACCGCAGCACCAGCTCTCCACATCTCC
>JACCDN010621773.1_pt1 | contig 21288 bp, 29 predicted proteins | sample 7441691 | NCBI WGS metagenome assembly JACCDN01 (sample SAMN15323439, study PRJNA562643) | freshwater metagenome | isolation source: river surface water | place: USA:Blue River Watershed | collected 2017-08-16 | reverse complement strand
TTAAACGTATGGCAGAATTTGCACGTACGAAGCCACACGTAAACGTGGGTACTATTGGTCACGTAGATCACGGTAAAACCACTACTACTGCTGCAATCTTGAAAGTTGCTGCTGCAAGTGGTCTTATTGCTGATAGTAAAGAAGTTGGCGACCTCGATAAAGCTCCTGAGTCAAAAGCACGTGGTATTACCATTGCTACCGCTCACGTAGAGTACGAAACAGCCAACCGTCACTATGCTCACGTTGACTGTCCAGGCCATGCTGACTATGTCAAGAACATGATCACTGGTGCTGCTCAAATGGATGGAGCTATCCTTGTTGTTTCTGCAGCAGATGGTCCAATGCCTCAGACCCGTGAACATATTCTTCTTGCTCGTCAAGTAGGTGTTCCTTATATCGTTGTATTTCTCAACAAAGTTGACATGGTGAGTGATCCTGAGCTTATTGACCTCGTAGAGGCTGAAGTTCGTGATCTTCTCTCAAAATATGATTTCCCAGGAGATACTACTCCAATTATCCGTGGATCTTCTCTCAAAGCTCTTGAGAACCCAACAGATGCTGTTGCTGCAAAACCAATTATGGATCTTTTGGCAACTTTGGATTCATATATTCCAGATCCAATTCGTGATCTTGACAAACCAATGCTTATGCCGATTGAGGATGTATTCTCAATCGAAGGACGCGGTACAGTAGTAACTGGACGTATTGAGCGTGGTATTGTAAAAATTGGTGATGAAATCGAAATCGTTGGTGTTCGTGATACTCAAAAAACCACTGTTACTGGTGTTGAGATGTTTAACAAATCTCTTCCACAAGGACAAGCTGGAGACAACGCTGGTATTCTTCTTCGTGGTACCAAAAAAGATGATGTTGAACGCGGAATGGTACTTGCAAAAACTGGAAGTATCAAACCTCATACAGAATTTGAAGCTGAAATGTACTGTCTTACCAAAGAAGAAGGTGGACGCCACAAACCATTTTTCAATGGTTACAAACCTCAATTTTATATCCGTACAACTGATGTAACAGGTGACGTTACTCTTCCTGCTGGAACTGAAATGGTTATGCCAGGAGATACAGTAAACGTAACGGTAAAACTTATCGTTCCTGTTGCTCTTGAAGAAAAAATGCGTTTTGCTATTCGTGAAGGTGGTAAAACTGTTGGAGCTGGAGTTGTAGTAAAAATTATTGCATAAATTTTAAAGGGTGTGTGGTGGGCCAAAAGGCCTGCCACACACTTTTCCTTTGTTCATTATTGAAACTCTTATGGGACAAATTGCACTGAAAAAAGATGAGAAAAAAACTGAAAGTACAGAACCTCGTGTTCGTATTAAAATTTTTTCTTACGATAACAAAATTATTGACGAAGCGACCAAGATCATCATGGATACAGCTGAGCGAAATAGTGCTAAAGTTGTTGGTCCTGTGCCACTTCCTACGGAAAAAAAGAAATTTAGTGTGAATCGTTCTACATTTGTCCACAATACAGCAGAAGAACAATACGAAATGCGTATTCACAAGAGACTTCTTGATATCACACAATTGAACCCAAAAGCTATGGATGCTCTGATGAATATCCATTTGCCAAGTGGTGTGGATATCGAAATCAAGATGCTCTAAAAAGAGCTCAAATAAGCGGTTTGTTTAAAAAAAATAGCTTAAAAGCAAACCCTTGACAAGAAGGAAAAAATGGTATAAAATACGCCCGTTCAAGAGAGAAAGAATGAAAGACAGAAAAGATCTTCGCTTCGGCGGATGAAAACCTCTGTTCCAGTCATCACTTTCTTATAGAAGGAAATTACAATTTTACACAAGCCTTATTTACAACGATTTTCCCTTAAAAGGCTAGAAGTAGTACCCTACCAATATGATGCTGCTTCTAGTTTTTTGTTACCACGAAACAAGTAGATTTATATGAAATGTATTTTAGGTAAAAAACTCAGCATGACACAGGTATTTCGAGAAGATGGTACTGTGGTACCAGTTACTCGTGTACAAGCAGGTCCATGTTTTGTTACTCAAGTAAGAAAAGATGAAAATGGAGTTTCACGAATTCAAATTGGATTTGGGGCCCAAAAAACTTTCCGCTTGAATAAGGCACAGCAAGGTCATCTCAAAGATATTAACCATGAAACAGGTGTTACTGTTCGTTATCTCAAAGAATCTGAAACTGATCAAGCTTTGAATCGTGGTGATAAATTTACTGTTGCTACATTTGTTCCTGGTGAAAAAGTAAAAGTAATTGGAACTTCAAAAGGAAAAGGTTTTCAAGGTGTAGTAAAACGTCATGGTTTTCGTGGTGGTCCAGCAAGTCATGGACACAAGGACAACCTTCGTGCTCCTGGAAGTATCGGTGCTGGTGGTGTACAGCGTGTATTCAAAGGAATGCGTATGGCTGGACACATGGGAAATGCACAAATTACAGTAAAAAATCTTGAAATTGTTGAAATTCATCCAGAACAGAATGAACTTTTGGTTAAGGGTGCTCTTCCTGGTGCATTTGGATCTTTAGTATTTATTTCTACTGATTCAGGTGATATTACGGTTGAACAGGCTCCTCTTGCAGAAGAATCAGTTGTCGTTTCAGAAGAAGTATCTGCTCCAGTAGAAACAACTGAAGTAACAACAGAAAACCCTTCGGCTGAAGCTGAGAGTGACTCTTCAACGAGTGCTCAGAGTAAAGAAGAAAATAAACAATAAAAATTGGAGAATTTTATGACACAAGTCAATGTCTACAATGAAAAAGGAGAACAGGCGAAAACTTTAGAGTTGTCCGAAGCTGTTTTTGCGCTACCGCTCAGTAACAGTCTTGTTCACCAAGTTTATCTTGCCATTCGTGCCAATCTTCGTCTTCCTTGGGCTGATACCAAAGATAAAGGTGAAGTTCGTGGTGGTGGTAAAAAACCTTGGAAACAAAAAGGAACTGGACGCGCACGTCATGGTTCTATCCGCTCTCCAATTTGGAAAGGTGGAGGAGTAACTTTTGGTCCAATCTCTGATCGTACCTATAAACAAAAAATTAACAAAAAAATGAGTCGCAAAGCCGTTGCAATGTCTCTTTCTGAAAAAGTTCGTGCTGGTGAAATTGTTGTTGTGGAAGGTCTTTCAAAGACTGGAAAAACAAAAGAAATGGCAACCATGAGAGCAGCTCTTCCTGGAATGGGAAAAACAACTCTTTTCTTGGTAGAAGAAATGAATGCTGATGTGACCAGATCTATTAAAAATTTGCAAAAATCTCAAATCAAAAAAGCTGTGGACGTGAATGTGCTTGATTTGATGCATAACAAATACATCATTGCAACCGTTGGTTCAATGAAAATTTTAGAGAAAAGACTTTCGTAACTTTGATATATGGGTATTATTGATTCCATCAAAAAAAGAACTCCAAAAACAGCTGAAAATAATGCTGCTTCTGCTGATGTATCTGAAGTAAAAGAAGCAAAACCAAAAAAATCTCAGAAGAAAGCTGCTCTGAGTACTGCGACAGGAAAAGTAGCTCTTCACGGAACAGCGCACAAAGTTTTGATTGCTCCGATTGTAAGTGAAAAATCTACTCATCAAGAAGCTCTTCATTCATATACTTTTTTAGTAGAGAAAGATGCGAATAAAATTGAAATTAAAAAAGCAATTGAAGAAGTGTATGGTGTGAAAGCATTGAAAGTTCGAACCATCTTGGTGGATGGAAAAACCACTCGTTTTGGTCGCAAAATTGGACGTCGTAGTACCTATAAAAAAGCAATTGTGACTACTGCCAAAGATCAAAGATTGGCAATTCACGAAGGAGTCTAAAAAATTTGATTCTTATAAGATTACAGAGATTATAAACCCGTATGGCAATTAAACACCACAAACCAACTACCGCCGGACGACGCAAATCAAGTGCGCAGGATTTTTCTGATATTACTTCAACAAAACCTGAAAAGACCTTGGTACGCCGTATCCAAAGAAAAAGTGGACGAAATAATACAGGTCGTATTACGGTTCGTCATCAGGCTGGTGGTGCAAAGCAACTCTATCGTATTGTGGATTTTGTACAAAATAAATTTGATGTACCTGCAACGGTAAAAACGATTGAGTATGATCCAAATCGTGGATGTCGTATTTGTTTGGTTGAATATACTGATGGGACAAAAGCCTATATTCTTGGATACAATGGTGTCAAAGTAGGTGATGTGGTTGTGTCTTCAATGAAAAAAATTGATCCTGCACAAGGAAGTCGTATGCCACTTGAGCATATTCCAGTTGGTGTTTTTGTTTATAATGTTGAACTTGCTCAAGGTCAAGGTGGAAAATTGGTTCGTGGAGCAGGAAATTCAGCTCAGCTTCAGGTTATTGAAGGTGAATATGCACAGCTCAAAATGCCTTCTGGAGAAATCCGTTTGGTAAAAAAACAATGCATGGCAAGTATTGGTGCGATTGGAAATTCTGATTACAATTTGGTACGATATGGAAAAGCTGGACGTATGCGTCTTCGCGGAATCAAACCACGTGTCAAAGGTAAAAACATGAATCCGGTTGACCATCCACACGGTGGTGGAGAAGGACATAGTCCGATCGGTTTGCGCGGTGGTCCAAAAACCATGTGGGGAAAGAAAGCTATGGGTGTCAAAACACGAAAACGTGGAAAATGGAGCGATGCATTCATTGTTTCACGAAGAAAAGGAAGAAAATAATAGTTCGACTGAGTCACTATAAATAATCAATAATTATGTCAAGAAGTCTTAAAAAAGGTGCATTTATCGATGAAAATTTGCAAGGAAAAGTAAAAGCTGCAAGAGCAAGTGGTGATCATAAAGCAATCAAAACTTGGGCTCGTGCAAGTACCATTACTCCTGAAATGGTTGGGCTTACTTTTTCTGTACACAATGGAAAAGATTTTTTGCCAGTATTTGTTGATGAAAACATGGTAGGTCATAAACTTGGTGAATTTTCTTCTACCCGCAAATTTATTCGTCATGGTGGAAAAATGGCTAAAGACCAAGGAAAGGAAGAAAAGAAATAATTAAGTATTCCGATTAGTTCTTACATAATATGAAAAAACTTGCTACAGCAAAATTACGATATTTACGCATGGCACCTCGAAAAGCACGTCTTTTGATTGATGTTATTCGTGGTATGAAGGCTGACCAAGCTTTGGTTCAACTTCAATTTTCAACGAGACATGCTTCTTTGCCAATACAAAAACTTTTGGCTTCTGCTGTAGCGAATGCTGAGCATAATGCAAACATTGATCCTCAAACACTTGTTATCAAAACAGCTTTTGTGGACGGTGGTCCAATCTTGTATCGATCTATGCCACGTGCTCAGGGGCGAGCGACTCCAATTCGAAAAAGAACATGCCATATTACTCTGATTCTCGAAGGCGATGTGAATGAAACGGTAAAGAAAGAAAAAGTTGTTGAAGCTGTTGAGGAAAAAGAAGTAAAAACAAAGAAAAAAACAGTCAAAAAAACTAGTAAATAAATTTTAGACTATGGGTCATAAAGTTCATCCGAAAATTCATCGTACACAGGTAATCTACACTTGGGATTCTCGCTGGTTTTCAAAAAACAACTATGCACTTTTGGCACAGCAAGATTTGACAATTCGTGAGTATCTCATGAAGAAATTCAAAGATGCACACATTGATTCAATGAGTGTTGAAAGAGGACCAAAAAGTGTGGATATTACGATTATCTCAGCAAAACCTGGATTCATTATTGGACGAAGTGGCCAAGGGCTCGATGAGGTTCGCAAACATATTGAACGATCTATCCTCAAAATGAAAGGAAAAGTAAAACTCAATATTCAAGAACTCAAATCTCCTGCACTGTCTGCTTCTGTGGTTGCTCAAAGTATTGCTGCTGACACTGAAAAACGTATTCCTTTCCGTCGTGCTATGAAGCAGACGATTGAACGAGTCATGAAAGCTGGTGCGCAAGGAATCAAAATCAAAATGGGAGGTCGTCTCAATGGAGTAGAAATTGCTCGATCTGAAACACTTTCAAAAGGAAAGATTCCACTCATTACACTCCGAAGTGATGTAGACTATGCGACGGTTGCAGCATACACACTCTATGGTAAGATTGGAATCAAGGTCTGGATTTATAAAGGATTGGTATTTGGTAGAAAAGATAATTTTTCTCGAAAAGAAGCTGAAGAGCAAAAAACAAAAAGTATCCCTGCTCAGGCTCAGCAGAAATCAAGAAAAGTAGTTCAAGAATAAAACATTAACGAATAAACTTTGAAGTAAGATTTGTATGCTTCTTCCCAAAAAAGTAAAACATAGAAAATGGCACAAACCTCGACGCCGAAATAAAGGTGTTGCCACTCGAACCAATACGATTGCTTTTGGTCAATATGGTTTGATTGCAACGACTCATGCGTGGGTAACTTCACGTCAAATTGAAGCGGCTCGTCGTGTTCTCACCCGTTATATCAAACGAGGAGGAAAAGTATGGATACGTATTTTTCCAGATCGTCCTGTTACGACAAAAGGTGCTGGTATTCCGATGGGTGGTGGAAAAGGTTCTCCTGATCACTATGTGTGTACGGTAAAACCTGGAACTGTTTTGTTTGAGGTTTTGGGTATTCCTCATGAGAAAGCAAAAGAAGCACTCGTTTTTGCTTCACATAAGCTTCCTTTGAAAGCAAAATTTTCAGAAAAAATTTAAGAAATTCATATGGATTTTAAAGAATTGCAACAAAAAGAGAACGCTGAGCTGATGAAACTTCTTTCTGAAAAAAGAGCACTGCTTCGAGAACTTCGTTTCAAAATTCTTGAAGGTCAAATGAAAAATGTAAAAGCAAGTCGTACGATCCGAAAAGAAATTGCTCAGATTGAAACTATCCTTACGTCTCAAAACCAGAAATCATAAAATTATAAAATATGGAGAAGAAAAGTAATGTACAAAAAGAAAAAATACAAAACGATGTGCGTAAGCGCCAATTTGAAGGTACCGTACTTTCTGTTTCTGGAAACAAAACGATTAAGGTTGAGGTACAGAGCATTCGCATTCACCCAAAGTATAATAAACAATATAAACAAAGTCGAAGTTTTGCGGTTCATGATGAAAAAAATGTTGCAAAAGTTGGTGATCGTGTAACATTTGAAGAATGCCGACCGCTCAGTAGCACCAAAAGATGGTTTCTTGTAACCAAATAAGCACACTAATACTATTGTATGATTCAACACAGATCAATGATCGAGGTAGCTGATAATACCGGAGCAAAAAAACTCATGTGTATTCGCGTACTTGGTGGATATAAAAAACGCTATGCACGTATTGGTGATATTGTTACTTGCTCTGTGAAAGAAGCGGTTCCTCGTGGCATGGTAAAAAAAGGAGATGTTGTTCATGCTGTGCTCGTACGAAGTAAAAAAGAAGTACGTAGAAAAGATGGAACCTACATTCGTTTTAGTGAAAATGCTGCTGTTATCATCGACATGAAAAATAATGAACCAAAAGGAACTCGTATCTTTGGACCGATTGCTCGTGAGCTTCGTACCAAAGGATACCAAAAAATTATTTCACTGGCTCCTGAGGTTGTATAATCATTACGATAAAAATTATGAAAATCAAAACAGGCGACAACGTAAAAATTCTTTCAGGGAAAGATGCTGGTAAAAACGGCAAGGTTATTCAGGTTCTCAAACGAAAAGAGACTGGGCAATTTTTTGTTGTGGTCGAAGGCGTGAACATGCGTAAGAAACATCTTCGCACACGAAAGAAAGGTGAAAAGGGGCAAGTCCTTGAACTTGCAGCTCCACTTCATGCCTCAAAAGTAATGATTATTGATCCAGCAAGTAAAAAGCCAACTCGAATTGGATACAAACGCGAGGGAGAAAAAAAAGTTCGCGTTTCCAAAAAGAGTGGTGAAACGATTTAATAGAATACAAACACGAATATGTCTCCACTTTACGAACAATATAAAAAGATTATACCTGAACTCAAAACAGAACTTGGGTATAAAAATGTTATGCAGGTTCCAGCATTGAAAAAAATCATTGTCAATGTTGGGTATGGTCGTCATGCAAAAGACAATGCATATATTGAAAATGTTGAGAACACTTTGACATCGATTACTGGTCAAAAACCTGTTCGCAACAAATCTACCAAATCTATTTCAAACTTCAAAATTCGTGAAGGCATGAATATTGGTATGTCTGTAACCCTTCGTGGTCCTGCAATGTATGATTTTCTTCACAAACTTATCCATATTACTTTTCCTCGTGTTCGTGACTTTCGTGGAGTTTCTGTAAAGAATTTTGATAGACAAGGAAATTATTCAATTGGGTTTAAAGAAAATATTGCGTTCCCTGAAATCGGTATTGATGCAATTGACAAGATTCATGGGCTTCAGGTGGTTATTTCTACCTCTGCCAAAAATGCAAAAGAAGGAAAACTTCTGCTGAGTAAAATTGGTTTTCCATTTCGTGACGCACAATAATTTTTTGAAACTGTATGGCTACACAAGCACAAATTGCAAAATCAAATAGAAAACCAAAGTTTAGTACCAGAACGGTTCGACGTTGTTGGAAATGTGGACGTGTTCGTGGGTATATGCGAATGTTTAAACTTTGCCGTATCTGTTTTCGAGAATTTGCAAATGATGGAAAACTCCCAGGAGTCCGAAAATCAAGTTGGTAAATTATTCAATAATAATAAATAAGAAAATAATTACGTATATCATATTTCTATGATGACCGATCCCATTGCTGACATGCTCACCTCAATTCGTAACGCACAGCGTGCTCATAAGCGCGTCATTGAGGTAACCTATTCGAAACTCAAAGAAAACATTGCCCGCATTTTGCATGCCGAAGGCTATCTTGAGGATCTCGAAAAAACACAGGCAGATCGTCCAGCGCTTCGCATCACTTTGAAATACGATGGAAAAAAACCAGCAATTCAATCTATTAAAAGAGAGAGTAAGCCTGGTCATCGTCTTTATGTAAAAGGTGAAGATCTTCCTCGCGTCTTAAATGATTATGGTATTGCAATTGTTTCTACTTCTCTTGGTCTTATGACCAACAAAGAAGCTCGCAAAAAAGGAATTGGCGGGGAAATTATTTGTAGTATTTTCTAACAACTGCTTATATGTCACGTATTGGAAAACAACTTATTACTCTCCCTGCCGGCGTTACGGTTGATTTGCAAAAAGATAAAATTACGGTTAAAGGACCAAAAGGAGAATTGTTTCGATCTGTCCCTTCAATGATTCATCTTTCTTTGGCTGATAATGCAATTACCGTTGATGTGGTAAATAAAGAAGATAAAAAAGAACGATCCATGTGGGGAACCTATAGTGCTCATATCCAAAATATGGTCAATGGTGTTACTGTTGGTTTCAAAAAACAACTTGAGATCAATGGTGTTGGATACAAAGTTGCTTTGCAAGGAAAAGATTTGAAACTTGATGTTGGTTATTCTCATCCAGTTATTTTCAATGTTCCTGAAAAAGTTACTGCTCTTGTTGAAAAGAATGTTATTACTCTTGAATCGATTGATGTTGAACTTCTTGGTGCTACCGCAGCTGAAATTCGTCAAGTTCGTAAACCAGAACCATATAAAGGAAAAGGAATCAAATATATGGAAGAGGTTATTCGTCGTAAAGCTGGTAAGACTTCAAAATCTTAAAATCTTCCTTAAGTTAAGAATCATCGTATGAAAAAACTTGTTACCAAAAGTCAAAAAAGAGATCGTCGTAGAGCTCGTGTTCGCTCCCGCATTGTCGGTACGGCAGAGCGACCTCGTCTTTCTGTTTTTCGTTCACTCAAATCTATGTATGTGCAGATTATTGATGATACCAAAGGAGTGACAATCGTTGGTATGCAATCGATGGTGACAAAAGGATCAGATGAAGGAAAATCACAAAAAGTTTCAGATGCCTTTAAAATCGGAAAGCAAATTGCTGAAAAGGCTGTTGCTCTCGGAGTAAAAAAAGTTGTATTTGATAGAGCTGGGTATGCTTACCATGGTCGCGTAAAAGCAATTGCTGAAGGTGCTCGTGAAGGTGGTCTTGAATTCTAAAATAAATATATCCTATTATAAAGATATTTGAATATGTCTCCACAAGGAAAAGGAAAATTTAAAGATAAAAGAGAAAAACCTGAGTTTGACCAGCATATTTTGGATTTGGCTCGTGTAACTCGTGTAACCAAAGGTGGAAAACAAATGAGTTTTCGTGCCTGTGTTTTGATTGGAGATCGCAATGGTCGTGTTGCTTATGGTATTGATAAAGGAAAAGATGTACAGATCGCTGTAGAAAAAGCAGTAAACCAAGCAAAAAAAGATATCATTCGTATTCCTTTAAAAAATCAAACCATTCCTCACCGCGTGGAAGCAAAATTTAAAGCTGCTCGCGTGATGCTCAAACCTGCTCCGATGGGTTCTGGTATTATTGCTGGTGGTGCGACTCGTATTGTACTTGAAATGGCTGGTGTTCCAAATGCTTCTGCAAAAACACTCAGTAAAACAAATAACAAAATTACCAATGTAAAGGCAACTTTCAAAGCATTGAGTTTGTTCCGAAAAAGTACTTTTAAAAATGCTCCTGTTGTTGTGGCTGAAAAATCTCCATCTGTTGAAGAAAAATCAAAAACTGAAAAAGCACCTCGTGCTCGAAAACCTGCTGTAACGAAAAATGCTTCGAATACAGCTCAGCCTAAAATTAAAAAAGCAGAATAAATTTTGATTGTATGAGTTTACAAGCCCATTTATTACAGCCAGCTCCTGGTTCTCACAAGAGAAGCAAAAGACTTGGACGTGGAAATAGTTCTCAAAAAGGAACCACTGCAGGACGAGGTACAAAAGGACAAAAAGCTCGTTCTGGTGGAAAAAGTGGCAATGCTCGCCGTTCCTTTAAAAAAGGTATTCAAAAAGTACCAAAACTTCGTGGATTTACGAGTTTCAAGTCAAGACCAGAAACCGTGACTCTCTCTACTCTTGAAAGAGCGTTTGGATCTGGAGCAAAGGTTTCTCCAACAATTTTAAAAAATCTTGGTATCATTCGAAGTAGTGAAAATGGTGTAAAAATTGTTGCTTCCAATGGAAAACTTTCAAAATCTCTCAAAATTGAAGGATGTCTCGCAAGTAAGACAACCATTGCTGCGGTTGAAGCAGCTGGCGGCACGATACAATTCTAAGACGTGCCGTTTTTTCTCTAAAATTTTATGTTAGAAAAATTAAAACGTATTTGGGGAATCAAAACTTTGCGAAATAGTTTACTGTATGTTATTTTTTTGCTTGTTTTATTTCGAGTAGCGGCACATATTCCAGTACCTGGAATTAACAATGAGGCACTTCGTACTTTTCTTTCTGGAAATCAGGTTCTTGGACTTTTGAATTTATTTTCTGGTGGAACTTTGACGAGTTTTTCTCTCGTTGCTCTTGGTGTTGCTCCATACATTACGGCTTCTATTATTTTTCAGCTTCTTTCAATGGTTGTACCAAAGTTTGAAGAATTGACCAAAGAAGGAGAATCTGGACAGAAAAAAATTAGCATGTATACGAGAATTGCTGCTGTTCCACTTGCTCTTTTACAAGGGTATGGTCTTATCAAATTGCTTTCTTCTCAAGGAAATGGAGTTTTGATTGATGTATCTCCTTTTGCTGTTGGGGCTATTATGATTACGGTGACTGCTGGTACCATGTTTCTCATGTGGATTGGTGAATTGATTACTGAGAAAAAAGTGGGTAATGGTATTTCTTTATTGATTTTTGCAGGAATCGTAGCAAGTCTTCCTCAGACGCTCCAAACCGTTTTTGTAAATTATAATTCTTCAGATTTGTTTATTTATATTGCGTTTCTCGCTATTGTGGTTGCTACTATTGTTGGTGTGGTTATTATTAGTGAAGGTCAGCGCAATATTCCTGTAAGCTATGCCAAACAAGGTCAAGCTGGATTTGGAAAAGCGGGTGCGAGTACTCATCTTCCACTTCGTGTGAATATGGCAGGAGTGATTCCAATTATTTTTGCTATCTCAGTGGTCTTGTTTCCAACGGTTATTGCTCAATTTTTTGTTAATGGAACGGGTTCTCTTGCTGTCTTTGCTCAGCGTGTGATTGCTCTTTTTCAGGATCAACTGTTTTATGGAGTGACCTATTTTCTGTTGGTATTTGGGTTTACCTATTTTTATACATCAGTTGTATTCCAACCACAAAAAATTGCTGAAAATTTGCAAAGACAAGGTGGTTTTATTCCAGGTATTCGTCCTGGAAAACAAACCGAAGAATATGTTGCTACCATTATGCATCGTCTTGTTTTCTCTGGAGCATTGTTTCTTGGATTGATTGCGGTTCTTCCACTTCTGTTACAATTTTTTACAGGTACTCAATCACTTGTTATTGGTGGAACGAGTATTCTTATCGTGGTGAGTGTGTGTATTGAAACGGCAAAACAGATTGAAGCTCAGCTCACACTTCATGATTATGATCATGCGTAATTAGAGCTAGGATAAAAGAATCCGCCTCTCGGCGGGTTTTTTCTTTTCAAAGAAACAAATTTTTCCTTTATAATATTTTTTTCAAATATATCTTTTCCTTTCGGTACCTTTTATACAAAAGACTGGCGAGTGATGGGAAATGAGGGAAAATACCTTTACTGATGAACCAAAACTCGCCGCATACTCGGCTCAAACAGTTGGTTCATCTCCCTACGGGAACGTTCTCCGGTATATTCTCCACATTTCCCATATACTCGAACCAATTGGTTCAACACGAGCATTTGAAAAAAGAGGAGGAACTACTTACACGTTCCGCCGAAAGGCGGATAGGGACTAATGTTTGATCCCGACTAAGTCGGGAGAGTTTTAGTCCCTAAGTGTAAGGGTTCCACTTTTTTTTCATTGCGAGCCAGTTTTTGTACTACTTTTTGTTTAAAAAGTAGTAAGGATCAAGCTTGCAGAGAGAAAATTTTTCTGTTATAGTAGATTTTCTTTCATTATCATATGTCTTTTTTTGATTCATTTTTTGGCCTCAAAGGTTATTCATCCTATCAGTTTCTTCTTTCGAGAGAAGAAATTGATGATTTAGTTTCCCTGAGTAATATTCCTTCTCTCACCCGTGATGAAGAAAAAATTGTTGAAAAGGCCTTGGATGAAAGGCGTCTTGGAGATGGAAGAATTTCCATGGCTCAAATTGATGAAACGCTTCGAGATCTTGAAAATAAAGGAAAAATTAGTATGCATGATCGGGAGTCTCTTTTAAAAATTTTTGATCGTTTTTCTAAAAATAAATTGAAAAAATCTTAGTGTAATTGTATTTTTGTATGGCAATTCATAATTGGAAAGTTATTGTTTTGATGGGAGTTCCTGGAAGTGGAAAGGGTACTGAGGCTCAAATTTTATCACACTTTGATCCAAAATATATTCATATTTCGACTGGACAACTTTTGCGTGATTTGGAAAATGACCCTCAGGCTGATCCGGATGATAAAGAAATGCTTCATCAGATGAAAGAAGGGAAGCTTGTTGATGATACTTTGGTGTATCGACTCGCCTTTGATGCCATTGAAAAAACTTTGTCTGAAAATCATGTCGCAATTCTTGATGGAGCAATTCGCAGTGTCAATCAGGCAAAACACTATGAAAAATTTTTTGAAGAAAAGGGGATTGAAAAAGATGTTGCTATTGTTGAAATACAATTGTCTGACGATATTAGTTTCAAGCGACTGACCACAAGAAAACTTTGTAGTGATTGTGGATATATTATTCCCTATTCGATCGATAATTTTAAAAAAACTCTTTGTGAAAAATGTGGTGGTGCACTCATGGTACGAACGGATGATCATCCCGAAACAGTGATCAAACGTATCGAAGCTCAGGGGAATAAAGTGCTCCAACCTATTTTGGATTATTATAAACAAGTTGGTACTGTTTTTTCTGTTGATGGAAATAGATCTATTCCAGAGGTTGATGTGGATATACGAAAAATTTTAGGAATTTCAGAGTAATGTTTTTTATTCAGCGAACGAAGCCACTTATATATGTCGTATACAAAAAAAACACAAGAAATAAAATATATTATTGAAGGTGGTCAGAAGATGGCTGAGATTCTTGCGTTTCTTGAAAAAATGGTAAAGCCAGGTGTGAGTGGTTTTGAAATCGATAAAAAGGCAGAAGAATTGATTCTTGAGGCTGGAGGAATACCTGCATTTAAGGGGTATAAGTCTCGCCGAGGAGATACTCCATTTCCTGCAACCGTGTGTTTTTCTCTCAATGATGAAGTTGTTCATGCTATTCCTACTCAGAATAAAATTATCAAAGCGGGTGATTTGGTAAGTATTGATATTGGGATGCAATACCCTGCAAAGAGTGGAGTAGGACCTGGTGGAAATGGTTTGTTTGTGGATACTGCTTTGACTGTTGTTGCTGGAAAAAAAATTACCAAACAATATCAACAATTACTTGATGTGACAAGGATTTCTCTTGAAAAAGGAATAGAAAAAGCTGTGATTGGTAATTCTGTGGCAGATATAGGGCGAGCGATTGAGGATTATGTCAAAAGTCAGGGGAAGTATGGAATTGTCAAAGATTTGGTTGGTCATGGTGTCGGACATGCTGTACATGAAGATCCTCAGGTTCCAAATTTTTATAGTGAAGAATTTGAGCATTGGATTTTGAAAGAAAATGTTGTGATCGCACTTGAACCAATGATTACGCTTGGTGGTTGGCGTGTCAAAGTCGCACCAGATGGTTGGGGAATACTTACTGCTGATGGAAGTATGAGTGCGCATTTTGAACATACGGTTGTGGTAACAAAAGATGGACCGTTGGTTGTGACTCGGAGAGAAAATGAAATAAATTAACCTTACCCATGCTATGAAAATTTTGGCAATTGATTTTGGAACAAAAACGCTTGGTTTGGCCATGACAGATACTGATCTTGATATTGTTTTTCCATTTGGAACTATGGGAAATTTTGAACCAAAAGTTTTTCTCAATATTAAAGATTTGGTTTTGAGAGAAGATTTTGAAAAAATTGTCATGGGACTTCCTCTTGGTATGAATGGTGAAGAAACTGCTGCAACGATTCGTGTTCGAGAATTTGCGACAAAATTAGAAACAGAAGTCGCTATGCCCGTAATTTTTCAAGATGAACGATTTTCTACTCATGAGGCTGATCGTATGGGTGGTGAAGCGAGTCGTGATGAAAAATCGGCTATGATTATTTTGGAACAGTATTTGGCACAGCAGCATGGATAAGTTGCTCAAAATGAGCTATACTGTCTGTATCTATGCCTCTAAAAAATATTTCCAAAAATTCACCTTTTTTTCTTATCATTCTTGATGGTTTTGGTTTGCGTGATCCAAAATTACCTGGAAATGCTATTACGCCCAAAACAGCTCCTCATATTTTTGAATATTTAAAAAAGTATCCTTCTACAGAGCTTACTGCTCATGGAGAGGCGGTTGGTCTTTTTAAAAATCAAGAAGGAAATAGTGAAGCAGGACATTTTAATATTGGTGCTGGGAGAGTTGTTGAACAGGACATTGTGACCATTAGTCAGCAAATTGAAGATGGTCGTTTTTTTAAAAATATGGCTTTTGAAAAAGCCGTAAGCCATGCACAAAAAAATAAGAGTTCGGTTCATCTTATCGGACTTTTGACAGATAGGCAGAGTGCACATGCAAATCCTGATCATCTGTATGCACTTCTAAAATTTTTATCACAAAAAAAACAAAAAAAAGTCTATTTGCATCTTTTTACAGATGGAAGAGATTCTTCGCCGCATTCGGCTCTCGAGTATCTTCAAAAACTTCGTCTTCACATGACTGGTAATGAAAAAATTGCTACGATCATGGGAAGATTTTTTTCCATGGATCGCGCAAAAAATTGGGATCGTACCGAAAAAGCCTATAATGCCATGACTCTTGATTCAACTGAGTATGCGTGCCCAAGTGCTGAGTCAGCGGTTGAACATGCGTACAATCGAAATGAAACGGATGAGTATATTGCACCAACTCTTATTACGGAAAACAAAAAGCCAGTTGCGCGAATTGAAAATGGTGATGCGGTTATATTTTTTAATTGTAGAAGTGATCGTGCTCGTCAAATTGCAAAAGTCATTGTGCAAAAAGATTTTGAAAAAGAAAATCCGCAAAGTTTTTATCGTAAAAAAGTTTTGGAGGATATATGCTTTGTTGCACTTACAGATTTTGGTCCAGATTTACCGGATATTCATACGGCTTTTCCGAGTCCTGATATTCAAAATTGTTTAGCCAAGGCAATTGGTGAAAAAAGAAAACAAATTTTTTTGTCTGAAACAGAAAAATATGCGCATGTAACCTATTTTTTGAATGGTGGATTTTCTGGCGCAATAAATGGGGAAACTCGAGAAGTTGTTTTGTCTGCAAATGAGTATTCGTATGCAAAAAAACCAGAAATGAGTATCAAAAAAGTTACAAAGAAAATTTTTAAATATTTAGCAACTCAAAAATTTGATTTTTTTTGTATTAATTTTCCCAATAGTGATATGGTTGGTCATACCGGAGACTTTGATGCTGCCAAAGAAGCGGTGAAATCAGTCGATAGAGCGGTCAAAAGAATTGTTGAGGCCACACTTCGTCGCAATGGAACCGTAGTGATTACTGCGGATCATGGAAATGCAGAACAAATGATTGATGAAGCAACGGGTGGCATTTTGACAGAACATACCACGAGTCCAGTTCCGTTTATTGTGATAAATACTGAAATGATAAAGCAAAAAATTACAAAAAAAGGAAAACTTGCCGATGTTGCTCCAACCATTTTAAAACTTTTGGATATCAAAAAACCAAAAGAAATGACAGGAAAAAGTTTGATTTAATTTTTTATCTATGTCTGTACCAAAACCGGTTGTCCTTGCTATTCTTGATGGATTTGGCGTGGCTCCTGAAAATGCAGGAAATGCGATTGCTCATGCCAATATGCCACATTGGAAAGGGTTTGTCCGAGAATATCCTGTAATGACTTTGTTTGCATCAGGGAGTGAGGTAGGGCTTTCTTTTGGGGAAATGGGAAACTCAGAAGTCGGACACCTCAATATTGGTGCTGGGCGTGTTTATTATCAAACATTCCCTCTGATCAATCAGAGTATCCAAAATGGCAGTTTTTTTGAAAATAATGCTTTTGTTGAGGCAATTGAAAATGCTCAAAAAAATAAAAAAGCAGTGCATTTGCTCGGTCTGGTGAGTTCTGGAAATGTTCATGGATCGCTCGATCATCTGTTTGCTCTTTTGGAATGTGCAAAACAGCATAAATTTAAAAATGTCTTTATTCATGCTATTCTCGATGGACGTGATGCTCTTTTTAATAGTGCGATTGATTTTATTGGACTGCTCGAAGCAAAAATAAAAGAATTGGGAATTGGAAAAATTGCAACACTTTCTGGACGGTTTTATTCAATGGATCGAGACAATCGATGGGAGCGTATTCAAAAATCTTATATTGCGATGACGGATGGTCGTGCTGATGTGTATGCTGCTGATGCGATAAGTGCAATTCAAGATTCGTATGCAAAAAAAATATATGACGAAGAGTTTATTCCGACGGTAATTGGGAGTCCTGAGTCTCCTGTGGCAAAAATTCAAAATGGTGATTCTGTGATATTTTTTAATTTTCGTCCAGATCGTTCTCGCCAGCTGACACAGGCTTTTGTTAATCCAGGATTTACAAAATTTGAACGGGTGTATCTCAAAGATTTGTTTTTTGTGACCATGGCTGAATATGAAAAAGAACTTCCGGTCACGGTTGCTTTTCCTCCACAGGTAGTCAACAATTGCCTTGCTCAAGTCATTAGCAAAGCAGGGCTCAGACAATTTCATATTGCTGAAACAGAAAAATATGCACATATTACATTTTTTTTGAATGGAACGTTGGAAGATCCTTTTGTAGGGGAAGATCGAAAAATTATTCCTTCTCCAAAAGTTGCTTCATATGATCAGGCACCTGAAATGTCAGCGGATGAGATTGTTAAAGAAACGGTGAAGGCGATTCAAAGTGAAGCCTATGATGTTATTTTTTTAAATTTTGCCAATCCTGATATGGTTGCTCACACTGGGAATTTTGATGCGACTATAAAGGGGATTGAAGCGGTTGATAAGGCTCTTGGTACTTTGGCTGAATATACGCTTGCGAGTGGAGGAGTGCTTTTGATCACTGCTGATCATGGAAATGCAGAAGAGGTAAAAAATCTACAAACAGGTGATATGGACAAAGAGCATAGTACCAATCCGGTACCATTTCTTATTGTTGGAGAAAAATATCGAGGCGAGGCTGGCCCTGCAGGTGATCCGATTGATGGAGATTTGAGTCTTATGCCGCCGGTTGGAATGCTCGCAGATGTTGCTCCTACGGTGCTTTCTATTTTGGGAATAGATCAGCCACCTGAAATGACTGGGAGACCTTTGATTTGATAATTCAAATTAATATAAAGAATTTTTTTTCTTTTCAAAAATATCTTTTCTTTTCGGTACCTTTTGAATAAAAGGTACCACCAAAACTGGCGAGTGATGTGAAATGAGGGAAAATACCTCCACTGATGAACCAAAACTCGCCGAATACTCGGCTCAAACAGTTGGTTCATCTCCCTACGGGAACGTTACGGTATATTTCTCCACATTTCCCATAGACTCGAACCAATTGATTCAATAACGAGCATTTGAAAAAAGTAATAATAAAAAAAGAACATTTTTACATGTTCTTTTTTATTTCTGTTTTTACGATTTCTTCTACTTCTTTGAGCGTTTTTCCGGAAATTTTGAAAGAGACTCTGCGTGAATTTCCTTCTGGATGAAATGTTTTTGTGAGTTGCAAGAGATCAATATGGTCGGTTGTATGAACAATAGTGTGAATAATATTGTTTTCTTCTGGATTCCTATGCTCATGAAAAATTAAAATAAGTTTTGCTTCTGGTGAGTTTGCAATGAGCTCATCTATAATTTCATAGAGATCATGTTCTGTCGCTCCTGTACGAGAAAAATCTTCGCGTGTAATCATGGTTGATACTATTCCGAGGGTTGTATCAAATTCGAGGTGTGTCAGAGCTTGGCCCCAGAGTTTGAGAGATGAAAGTGTTTTTGTGCGGTAGAGTTCTTGAATAATAAATTCACGATCAGCTCCCATACCAATGAGTCGACTCGCTAGTGCCAATGTATTTGGTTTGATATCTTTGGTTTTGAAACTATTGGTATTGGCAATCATACCAGTCAAAAGAGCTGTTGCCATATCTTTATCAATGGCTATTTCAGAAAGTTTGCTCAGCAATTCGGCTACGACCTCACTCGTTGACGTTGCAGGCAGTGAAATATAATTGATTTGTCCATAGCGTTCATTATTTGGTTTGTAGTCAATATTAATGATAGGGAGGGCATAAAAAAGAGATGTATTCATTTCGGTCAGAGTGCCGAGTGAAGGTAAATCAGGAGTATCAACGGTGACAATCAGATCATAGCGAAATGCAGATTGTGCTGTTTGGAGTTGTTCACGTTGAATCGAACCAGTTTTTGGAGTAATAAAAATTTGCAGCTTGGTCTCTATTACATCGTAGCTGAGTTCTTGTACTCCAGAATCCTTGAGATCAAGTGTAATGATAAATTTTTGTAAATGTGGAAACTGAGATTTGATATGTGTGGCAGATGGAAGAAAAGATAATTTTTTTGGTAAGACAAAATTATCAACAACAATATCTACATGTTTGTTTTTTTTCTGCAAAAATAATGCGAGAGCCAGTGAAGAGGCAATCGCATCAGCTGTTCCATCTTTTCGAAAGGTAATCAAAATATGTTTACTTTCGTCAATGAGGTGTTTGAGTTGGCCAATATCATTAAGTGCCATGGGAGTAAGTTTTTTTTATACGAATAGGGGATTCTATCAGAAGACGATTGTCTTGTCAAGACTAAAAATAGAGCTTTATTGAGGTAAAAATTAGCAAAATTTTATAAAAAGAGAGATGTGCATAACCTGAGGCTTGAATATAGAACAAATGTTCTATATAATAGAAGAACTTTCTCTTATTTTATTTTTTTATGACCGAAAACCTTTATCAAAAAAGAAAGGATCAAATCATAAGTTTTTATAAAAAATTTCATCGTCTTCCGACCTATGAGGAGCTGACTGCTGTTTTTGAGGTAAAATCCAAAAATTCGGTTCATTCATATATTCAAAAGTTTATCGAAGACGGGTTTGTAGCCAAAAGTGATACTGGGAAACTCATCCCAACCAAGCGCCTCTATGGGCTGAGGATGCTCGGTACCATTCAGGCAGGGTTTCCGACTACGGGTGAAGAAGAAGCTATGGCTGAGGTTATTAGTCTTGACGAAATGCTCGTGAAAAACCCTCAAACCGCCTATGTATTGACCGTAGAGGGAGATTCAATGGTTGATGCTGGTATTATGAAAGGGGATATGGTCATTGTGGATCGTTCCAAGCACCCAAAAAATGGCGATGTGGTCGTAGCTGAGGTCGATCAGGGCTGGACTCTCAAATACTTCATCCAAAAGGGTCAAAATGCCTTTTTGCGCCCTGCAAATAAGAAATACAAGGATATCTACCCCCAGGATGAATTGCGGGTCGGTGGAGTGGTTACCAGTGTTATTCGTAAATATGCCTAAAATCCAAACCGCCCGTCAATTGACAAGCATCGGGCGGTTTTTTCTTGCTTTTTACAGTATTTTTCGCTACTATAAGACCATTAAACTGTAATTTTATGCCAAAAGAACTGGATAAAGCCTACGATCCGAAAAAGTACGAAGATGGGATCTATCAGCGCTGGGAAGAAAGCGGATTTTTTAATCCTGATGTTTGTGTCGAAAAGGGTGTTACTGATCCAGATGCAGATCCATTTACTATTGTACTTCCTCCCCCAAACGTGACTGGAACCCTCCACATGGGCCATGCGGCAATGCTTGCGATTGAGGATCTGATGATTCGCTATCACCGAATGACAGGGTACAGAACCCTCTGGCTTCCTGGGACTGATCATGCTGCTGTGGCAACTGAGTCAAAGGTAGAGGGACTTCTCATCAAAGAAGAAGGCATGAAAAAACCAAAAGAAGAACTTGGTCGCGAAGCCTTTCTTGATCGGGTCAAAAAATTTGCACAGGAGAGTCATGATACTATTGTGAATCAGAGTAAAAAAATGGGATCTTCACTTGATTGGAGTCGTGAAGCCTATACACTCGATGAAACTCGTAGCAAAGCAGTTCGTACCGTATTCAAAAAAATGTATGACGATGGTCTTATTTACCGTGGATACCGAGTGGTGAATTGGTCTGTGAAGGGCCAGTCTACCTGTAGTGATGATGAACTCGTGTATGTCGAGCGT
>JACCDN010490501.1_pt1 | contig 21290 bp, 18 predicted proteins | sample 7441691 | NCBI WGS metagenome assembly JACCDN01 (sample SAMN15323439, study PRJNA562643) | freshwater metagenome | isolation source: river surface water | place: USA:Blue River Watershed | collected 2017-08-16 | reverse complement strand
GCAGACAGGGACACTCCGACGAACGAAATTAAAAATGTGAATTATGAAGTATAAAATTTTACTATTTGCGGTTAGCATGTTTCTATTTTCATCTTGTAAAATAGGAAGATTTTTCATTTACAATTTTGCGGATATAAATGATCATAAGAAATTTCCAGCCCGTTCTCTGCAAGCATCACCAACACCATTTCAATTTAAGGATGGTAAAAACACCTATGTGGAACCTATACTTACCATGAAAACGGGTGGGCAGATTTCTTTAAATAAATTAAACGAAGAGCATAATAGCGTTGCATTTTTAATTATTAGAAATGATAGTGTATTGTTTGAAAATTATTATGCAGGGTATACAAGGCAACAATTAGTGCCTTCATTTTCTGTTGCAAAATCATTTACTTCAGCTTTAATTGGATGTGCAATAGATGATGGATTAATTAAATCTGTGAATGAACCTATAACGAATTACATTCCTGAGTTAAAAGAAAATGGATTTGACAAGGTTAGTATTCGTCACGTTTTATTAATGACATCTGGATTAGATTTTAACGAGAGTTATTATAATCCATTCGGTGACGCTGCAACATTTTACTACGGAAGAACACTTCGTAAATCTATTGCAAAAATGAAGTTAGAAGAAGAGCCGGGAACAGATTTTGAATATCAAAGTGGGAATACTCAACTCTTAGGTTTAATACTTGAAAGAGCATTGAAAACTAAAACGGTTACACAATATTTACAAGAAAAAATTTGGACTCCTTTACAAATGGAAACACCTGCAAGTTGGAGTATAGATAAGAAGAAGGATGGATTAGAAAAAACATTTTGTTGTATTAATACGACTGCAATAGATTTTGCAAAATTTGGAAGATTGTTTTTAAATAAAGGAAATTGGAATGGACAGCAATTAATATCTAGTACTTGGGTTGAAGAATCGACAAAGCTTGATACAACAGATGGAAGTGTGCCCTATTATCAATACCAATGGTGGTCTGCTCGTCCAGGAGAAGATTTCTTTGCTGAAGGAATATTAGGACAATTTATATACGTTTATCCTAAAAAGAATTTAATTATTGTAAGGTTAGGATCTTCTTACGGAAATGTAAGTTGGAGGTCGGTGTTTGTAAAACTATCAGAACAATTATGAGTTGTGAGTAGTGGATAGTGAGTTAAAAAAAATATTTCTACTCACTACCCATTACTCATTACCCATTACACATCAATACGTGCATACTTAGCATTCTTCTCAATGAATTCTCTACGAGGAGCAACTTCATCGCCCATAAGCATAGAGAAAATATGATCACACTCAGCGGCGTTTTCAATAGTAACTTGGCGTAGTGTACGAGTCTCAGGATTCATTGTAGTTTCCCAAAGTTGCTCAGCGTTCATCTCTCCCAAACCTTTGTAACGTTGGATGTTTACGCTTTCTTCTTTACCTGCACCTTTTAATTTTTGAACAGCAATATCACGTTGATTATCATCCCAAGCATACTCTTGTTCTTTACCTTTTTTCACTAAGTAAAGAGGAGGAGTAGCGATATAGATATAACCAGATTCAATTAATTCTTTCATATAACGGAAGAAGAAAGTAAGAATCAATGTGGTAATATGTGAACCGTCGATATCAGCATCCGTCATGATTATGATTTTGTGATATCTTAATTTTACGACATTTAAAGCTTTATGATCATCGATAGTACCAATACTTACACCCATTGCGGTGAAAATGTTCTTGATCTCATCGTTGTCATAAATTTTATGTTCCATTGCTTTTTCTACGTTTAAGATTTTACCCTTAAGTGGTAGAATAGCTTGAAATGCTCTATTTCTTCCTTGTTTTGCAGTACCACCCGCAGAGTCCCCTTCGACAAGGTATAGCTCGCAAAGTGCTGGATCAGATTCCGAACAATCGGAAAGTTTACCTGGTAAACCAGATCCGGTTAATACATTTTTACGTTGTACGAGTTCTCTTGCCTTACGAGCTGCATTACGAGCTGTTGCGGCTAAGATTACTTTTTGAACGATCATTTTTGCTTCACGAGGGTTTTCTTCAAGGTAGATGTTTAAAATCTCACCTACAGCTTGATCAACCGCTCCTGTTACTTCGTTGTTTCCTAATTTTGTTTTAGTCTGACCTTCGAATTGAGGCTCTTGAACTTTTACAGAAATTACCGCTGTTAATCCCTCACGGAAGTCATCACCTGTAATTTCAATTTTCAAGTTTTTCAACAAACCCGATTTCTCAGCATAAGCTTTAAGTGTACGAGTTAAACCTCTACGGAAACCAGCAACGTGTGTACCACCTTCAATGGTGTTAATGTTATTTACGTATGAATGAACGTTTTCATTATACGTGCTGTTATATTGAAGAGCTAATTCTACTGGAATACCAGCTTTATTTCCTTCAACATAAATAGGTTCAGGAATTAAAGGTTCACGAGTACCATCTAGGTATTTCACAAATTCTTTTAATCCGCCTTCAGAATGATAGGTTTCATTAACGAATTCTCCATCTTCTGTTTTTTCACGTTCATCTGTAAGCGTTAGCTTGATACCTTTATTCAGGTATGCTAATTCTCTTAAACGAGCTGCAAGTGTATCGAATTTGTATTCAGTTGTTTGTGTGAAGATAGTATCATCTGGTTTGAAAGTAACGATTGTACCACGCTCTTCAGTTGTACCTACTTCTTTTACATCATATTGAGGTTTACCTTGAACATATTCTTGTACAAATACTTTACCATCTCTATGTACTTCAGCTTTTAGAGCTATAGAAAGTGCATTCACACAACTTACCCCCACACCGTGTAAACCACCAGATACTTTGTAAGTATCTTTATCGAATTTACCACCGGCATGTAAAACCGTCATTACGACCTCTAAAGCAGATTTTTTCTCTTTAGGGTGCATATCAGTAGGGATACCACGACCATTATCTTTAACTCGAATAGAGTTGTCTTGTAAAATTGTAACATTGATATCAGTACAATGCCCTGCTAAAGCTTCATCAATAGAGTTATCAACTACTTCATAAACAAGGTGGTGTAATCCTTTTATACCGGTATCGCCGATATACATGGCCGGACGTTTACGTACGGCTTCTAAACCTTCAAGAACTTGGATATTATCCGCTGAATAATGTGATTTGTCAATTATTTCCTCTGTCATATACTTATATTTCGCGCTAGCTTCAAAGATACCTTTTTAGGGGCGCAATGCCTCGAAAAAAGAGTACGAAAAATCATATTTTTTTCAACATTCTGTGAAGTATTTTTTTACTTTTGTCTAATTATGAAAGTATCTCAAAACAAAGTAGTTTCCTTAACCTATGAGTTAAGCGTAAATGATGGTGGAGAAGTGTTATTAGTAGAACGCGTAACTCCAGAGCAACCCTTCGTGTACTTACACGGAATGAGCGGTTTGCCAGAAAAATTTGAAACAGCCCTTGAAAATTTAGAGCATGGCGCTAGCTTCGAGTTTGTATTATCAAAAGAAGATAGTGGTTATGGAGAATTTGACCAAGCTGCTGTTGTAGATTTACCTAAATCGGTGTTCATCGTAGATGGTGCATTTGATGAAGAAGTAATCGCTAAAGGAGCGTTCATTCCGATGAGCGACCAAGATGGCAACAAAATGCAAGGTTTAGTTGTAGATGTAACTGAAGAATTTGTAAAAATGGACTTTAACCATCCATTAGCAGGTAAAGATTTGACTTTTGTTGGGTCAGTACACGCAATTCGTGAAGCTACTACAGAAGAATTAGACCACGGTCATGTTCACGGTGAAGGTGGACATCATCATGAATAGTAATTAAGTCCCGATCCCGATAGCTATCGGGACTATCGGGATGAGTAGTGAGTATTGAGTATTTATAAATTAATACTCAATACTTATTTCAACACCATTTACCAGCTACCATCCCGATAGCTATCGGGAACCAGCTACCAGTTACCATCCCGACCACAATCGGGAAATAGCTACTTAAAACTCTTAATAAACCATGAAATCAAGTAATTTAATTTTCAATATCATCATTGCCATAGCAGTAGTTGTATTATACATTCTGCATTTTTCTAGTCCGTCTGTAAGTCCAGTGTTTTCAGGAGGTTCCGATAGTACACATGTAGTTGATGCTAGTGCGGAAACTGTATATGTTAATGGCGATTCATTACTTGAGAATTACGATTATTTCAAAAAAGCTAAAAAAGATTTTGAAGCTAAAACTGCTCGTACCGAGAATGAAATCACAGCAAAGCGTACTGCTTTAGAACGTGAATTTGCTGCCTACCAACAACAAGGTGCAAGCTTATCTCAAGACCAACGCGCTAAAGTGGAAGAAAACTTAATGCGCAAGGAACAAGAACTTCGTACATACAGCGAAAATGCTGCTGCTAAACTTCAAGAAGAACAAGTAAAATTCAATGAAAAGTTGTTCGATAAAGTATCAGATTACCTTAAAGAACATACTAAAGGAAAGAGCTATAAAATTGTAATGAACTACACTAAAGGAACTGGTATTTTATACGCTAACGATAGTTTAGACATTACCAATGAAGTTCTAGAAGGATTGAATGAACAATATAAAGTAGAAAATAAGAATTGAGATTTTAGATTTTAGTTGCTAGTAAATTCCAGTATAAAATGCAAGAAACTTTCATGCGCGAAGCCATAAGGCTATCAATAGAAAATGTGATTACCAAAACTGGTGGTCCGTTCGCTTGTGTGATAGTGAAAGACGGGAAAATAATTGCCAAGGGGACTAACCAGGTAACTTCTACAAATGACCCAACTGCACATGCCGAAATTGTTGCTATACGAAATGCTTGTAAGGAATTAGGTACGTTTCAATTAGACGGTTGCGAGATTTACACAAGCTGTGAGCCTTGCCCAATGTGCCTTTCAGCCATTTATTGGTCGAGAGCAAGCAAAATTTATTATGCAAATACAAAATCCGACGCAGCAAAAATAAACTTCGATGATCAGTTCATTTATGATGAAATTTCATTGAACCCCGAAAATCGACAAATTCAGGCAGAACAGCTTTTAAGAGAAGAAGCACTCGAAGCATTCGAACTCTGGTTCAAGCTTGATGGTAATGTAAATTATTAGTCGTAAAATACTGATAATAAGACATTTCTTCAATTGCCGTCAAAATCACCCCTTTTTGTATACAAAAAATAATTGATATTGTAAATACGAGATTTGTAGTATTTACAATGCGTTTTATGTTGTGTATTTTTGTTGCACTCTACTTATGAGAGTTAACAATAAACAACATGACAATAATCTTTAGTCTACTCATCGTCTTAAACGTTGCTCTCGTTTTTGCACTTAGAAAGTATAAAGGACATCTCTAAAATTTATACTTACGACTCCAAAGCCACACATTCGTGTGGCTTTTTTTTTGGCCAAATGCGAAAAAATATATCCTATAGGCATGTTGATAACTTTTTGTGGTAGAATGTGGTAAAAAGTGGTAAGATTTAATAATTTTACGTTAGAAATCGAAGCGAAAAGTAGATATGACTCAGTTTTTAGGTGAATATGAATGCAAATTAGATCCCAAAGGAAGGGTAATGCTTCCTGCTGGGCTAAAGAAGCAATTATCACCTGATGCTCAAGATCGTTTTGTTATTAATCGTGGATTCGAGAAGTGTTTAGTGTTATATCCTTTAAATGAATGGAAAATCATTTCTGAAGAGGTTAACCAACTAAACCTTTATTCTAAAAAGAACAGAGAATTTGCTCGTTACTTTTTTCGTGGTGCTTCTGAGTTAGGTTTAGATGGTACCAGTCGTTTGTTACTTCCAAAGGCTTTATTAGAATATGCATCTATAGAAAAAGATTTAGTGTTGTTCGCATATTCAAATAGAATAGAAGTGTGGTCTAAAGCTAACTATGAAAATATGTTGGGCGACGAGCCTGAAGATTTCGCCAGTTTAGCTGAAGAAGTAATGGCAAAAAATAAATCCCAAAACAATGACTAGCTATCACCAACCTGTGATGTTGCAGGAATGTTTAGAGGGATTAAACATTCAAAAAAATGGAGTTTATGTGGATGTCACCTTTGGTGGAGGTGGCCACTCTAAAGCAATACTTGAACGATTAGGTCCAGAAGGGAAATTAATTGGTTTCGATCAAGACCCTGATGCTAAAAAAAATATTCCTAATGATGATCGTTTTATTTTTCTCGATCAAAACTTTCAATTTTTAAAAAATCAATTGAGGTTTTTAGGGATAAAGAAAGTAGATGGAATACTTGCAGACTTAGGTGTTTCATCACATCAATTCGATGCAGCAGATCGTGGTTTTTCAATACGTTTTGATGCTACACTCGATATGCGTATGGATCAATCGAGAGAAAAAGATGCTAAATACATTCTAAATAATTATGCAGAAGAAGAGTTGCATAAAATTTTCGGAATGTATGGAGAAGTGCATAATGCAAGAAGCCTAGCCGCATTGATTGCTAAAGCTAGAGTGATATCTCCAATAGAAAGTGTTGCTGCATTTAAAGATTTGATTCGCCCCATGGTAAAACGTGGAAAAGAAAATCAATACTACGCTCAAGTATTTCAAGCCTTAAGAATAGAAGTAAACGAAGAGCTAGAAGTATTAAAAGATTTTCTAATACAAAGTGCGGAAGTACTTAAACCTTCGGGTCGATTAGTGGTAATGTCATACCATTCTTTAGAAGATCGCCTGGTGAAAAACTTTATTCAAAAAGGAAAGTTTTCGGGAGAGGTTGAAAAAGATTTATATGGTAATTCATTTACACCTTTAACAGCAGTTACTCGTAAAGCAGTAGTTGCAACTGAAGAAGAAGTTAAAATAAATAATAGAGCACGTAGTGCAAAGCTTAGAATAGCAGAAAAATCTGATGAATAAAATTAGAGAACATGTAGATGTGGAAAGTATTCCAGAACCTATTGAGCCTATAGAGCCAATTGAGGAAAAGAAAGCTTCTGCACCTTCGAAACCAAGTGCATTTAATACTTGGATCGCACAAAACATGTCTAAAGAATCTGCAATAAACCTAATGCCTTTTTTGTTTTTCTTAACTGTACTCGGAATGCTCTACATCGCTAATAAACATTATGCTGAAAAGAATATTCGTCAGATTGAAAAAATAAATAAAGAATTAAAAGAATTAAAGTGGGAACACTTAACTGCAAAATCTGAATTGGTTTCGAGAAGTAAACAAAGCGAATTAGCTAAACTCACCACCTTATTCGGATTAAAAGAAGCTGTTGTTCCACCAACTAAAATAAATGTAAGTAAAAAATGAGTATTCGTAAGGACATTATTCTTCGCGTATATTTTACCTATCTGCTGCTAGCCTTAGTAGCAATAGCCATTTTTGCTCGTGCAGTACATATTCAATTTGTTCAAGGTGATCGCTGGAAAAAAATGAGCGATAGTTTAACTACCGATTACATAGATGTAGAAGCTGGTCGTGGTAATATCTATTCTTCTGATGGTAGTTTATTAGCCACTTCTTTACCTGAATATGAGTTGAGAATGGATTTAATGACTGAAACTTTAACGAAAGAAATTTTCAATGAGAATGTTGATTCATTAGCGATTTGTTTAGCAAATCTTTTCAAAGATAAAACAGCAAATGAATATGAACATAAACTTATTCAAGCTAGAAAAAACAAAGAACGTTACTTATTAATTAAGCGTGTTGTTAACTATCCTCAATTAAAAGCAGTGAAGAAAATGCCTATTTTCCGAATGGGAAAAAACAAAGGGGGATTGCTTGTAATTCAAAAAGATAAACGCATACAACCTTTTAAACAATTAGCGTCTAGAACTATTGGTTATAAAGTTAAAGGTGTACAACCTGTTGGTTTAGAAGGGGCATTTGATACCGATTTAGGTGGTACTACTGGAAAAAGATTAGTGCAAAGAATTTCTGGTGGAATTTGGATGCCGCTAAATGACGAAGATGAAATTGCACCAAAAGATGGATATGATATTTATACTACTATAGATGTAAATATTCAAGACGTAGCTCAACATGCCTTGAATGAACAACTCGTGAAACATAATGCAGATCACGGTTGTGTAATTTTGATGGAAGTAGCCACTGGTGAAATTAAAGCTATCGCAAATCTTACTCGAATAGAAGAAGGTGTTTATCAAGAAAAATATAATTACGCTATTGGTGAAGCCATGGAGCCTGGTTCTACTTTTAAACTTGCTTCTTATATGGCTGCGATGGAAGATGGTATTTTCCGTCCTTCTGATACCGTAGATACCGATGGAGGAAAATTTAGATTATACAATAGTACACTTAGCGATTCTCATGAAGGTGGTTACGGGAGAATCCCAATGTTAAAGGCTTTCGAGCTTTCTTCTAACGTTGCGATTGCTAAAAAAATACATCATGGGTATAAAGCTAATCCAGAAAAATTTACAGATCATCTGAAAGATTTTGGTATTGGTGAACCTATAGGATTGCAAATTCCTGGTACTCCAAAACCTAGAGTGAAAGACCCTAGTTCTTCAGATTGGAGTGGCTTAAGTTTATCACGTTTGGCTATTGGTTATGAAATTAGAATGACTCCTTTGCAAACGCTTTTACTTTATAATGCTGTAGCAAACAATGGAAAATTTATTTCCCCAATTATTGTGAAGGAAAAACGCAGTATGGGTGAAGTCGTAGAAACTTACAAAGCAAAAGTGATTCGTAAGAAAATTTGTTCAGATGAAACACTAGCCATGTTGCGCATGATGATGGAAGGTGTAGTGAAAGATGGTACTGCGAAAAATTTAAGTACAACCGTTTATCCTATTGCAGGTAAAACAGGCACTGCTCAGGTTGCACAAGGTCGCTCTGGGTATAAAAACGGAAAGAAAACATATTCCGCTTCTTTCTGTGGTTACTTCCCTGCGAATAATCCGAAGTACTCAATGATTGTTGTTGTAATAGATCCTTCACATGCAGGTTACTATGGTAACGTAGTTGCTGGTCCGGTATTTAAAAACATTGCTGATAAAGTGTATTCAACTCGCTTGGATATGCATCAAGATATTGAAACTATTTATGCCGCTATGCCTACAGATATTCCTGTTGCAAAAGCTGGTGCAAAAAATAAAACAAAAACAGCTTACGAAACTATTGGTGTGAATGCAAATATGCCAAATGATGTAGACTGGGTAGATGTATCGAAAGATAATCAAACACTAGCATTTGCTGCTAAAACTACTACTCAAGGACTTGTGCCAAACGTAGTAGGAATGGGCTTAACAGATGCAGTGTATTTATTAGAAAATGCTGGTTTGAAAACTAGAGTTGTAGGTAGTGGAAAAGTAGTACAACAATCTATTGCATCTGGACAAGCATTTAGAAAAGGAACAAGTATTCTATTAGAATTAAAATAGTGAAAAAATTAACAGACATATTGCAAGGTGTAAAAGTTAACAATGCAAATTTTAATGCAGATGTTAACGTGAAATCTATTTGCTTCGACTCTAGAAAAGTGGAAACTGATGCGATGTTTGTAGCCACTAGAGGTACTGTAGTTGATGGGCACGATTTTATGGAAAGCGCTGCTATTAAAGGTGCAAGCGTTATCGTATGTGAAGAATTGCCGAAAGAACTTAATGCTAATGTAAGTTATGTACTTGTTGATAATAGCAGTAGAGCCATGGGTTTTATTGCTGCAAATTTCTACGATCATCCATCTAAAAAAATTAAACTAGTTGGAATAACAGGTACGAACGGAAAAACAACTATTGCAACATTGCTATTCAAATTATTCCGTCAGTTAGGAAATAATGTTGGTTTAATTTCAACTGTAGAAAATAAAATAAACGACGAAATTATTCCATCAACACATACTACTCCTGATGTAATTTCAATAAATGAATTATTAATTAAAATGATTAATAAGGGATGCGATTACTGCTTCATGGAAGTAAGTTCGCATGCTACTATTCAGGAACGTATTGCCGGATTAAGCTTTACTGGCGGAGTGTTCAGTAATATCACTCATGATCATTTAGACTTTCATAAAACCTTTGATGAATATATCAAAGCGAAAAAATATTTTTTCGATCAATTGCCTAAATCAGCTTTTGCATTAACTAATGCTGATGACAAACGTGGAGAAGTAATGCTTCAAAATACAATTGCTTTCAAGAAATCGTATGCACTATTAACACTTGCTGACTTTAAAGCAAAAGTTATTGAAAATCAATTTTCAGGATTATTATTAAATATCGATAATCTAGATGTTTGGTTTAAAATGATAGGAAGTTTCAATGCCTATAATATACTAGCTGTTTACGGAACTGCTATTTTATTAGAACAAGATAAAATGAAAGTTCTTACCATCTTATCCGCACTTGATGGCGCTGAAGGTAGATTTGAATATATAATTGCAGGTAATGGAAGTATTGGTGTAGTTGATTACGCTCATACTCCTGATGCATTGAAAAATGTATTACAAACCATTCAGAATATCCGTCAAGGAAATGAGAAAATAATTACAATAGTTGGTTGTGGTGGAGATAGAGACAGAACAAAACGCCCTATTATGGCGGAAGTTGCTTGTAAACTAAGTGATAAAGTTATTCTTACTTCCGACAATCCTCGTTCAGAAGATCCATCAGAAATTATTAAAGAAATGGAAACGGGTGTAAGCATTACAAACCGCAATAAAACCATAAGTATTGTTGATAGAAAAGAGGCAATTAAAACTGCTTGTCATTTAGCAAGTGCTGGAGATATCATTCTATTAGCAGGAAAAGGGCATGAAAAATATCAGGAAATAGCAGGAGTGAAGTACCCTTTCGACGATAAAAAAGTATTGAAAGAACAATTTGATTTATTAGATAACACCCAAAAATAAAAAGATATGTTGTACTACTTGTTTACATACTTAGACAAACATTTTGACTTCCCTGGAGCTGGAGTATTTCAATACATCACCTTCCGTACTACCATGGCAGTTATTGTTTCATTAGTGATTTCGCTATTGATGGGGAAAACACTAATTGCATACTTACATCGTAAGCAAGTTGGCGAAACCATTCGCGATTTAGGATTGGATGGACAAAAAGAAAAGCAAGGAACGCCTACTATGGGTGGTTTAATTATACTTGCAGCGATTTTAATTCCAACATTACTTTTCGCAAAGCTTAATAATATCTATATCATCCTTATGATTATAACTACCATTTGGATGGGAACCATTGGTTTTATTGATGATTACATTAAAGTATTTAGAAAAAACAAGGAAGGATTAGCAGGCAGATTTAAAATTGTTGGCCAAGTGGGTTTGGGTTTAATTGTTGGATACACTATGTTTTTTCACCCATCTATTGTTGTGAAAGAAAAAATTCCAGCAAGCTCTGCAGGACTTTCTCAATATCAAACTTTTGACGAAAGTAATAGTAACAGTAAGTTTCACATGACTAAAGAAACGAAGTCGACTAAAACGAATGTTCCTTTTTACAAGAATAATGAATTTGATTACGCTAAACTGTTAAAGTTTATTGGCGATGATTATGAGAAATACGCATTTTGGATTTTCATTCCTATTGTAATCATCATCATTACTGCTGTATCTAATGGTGCCAATATTACTGATGGCATTGATGGATTGGCCACAGGTACATCCGCCATCATCGGAGCGACGCTTGGAGTGCTAGCCTATGTTTCTGGTAACATGGTGTTCGCAGATTACTTGAATATTATGTACATCCCAAATTCCGGTGAGCTCGTGATTTTTGCAGGAGCGTTTATTGGAGCTTGTATTGGATTCTTATGGTATAATGCTTATCCAGCACAAGTGTTTATGGGCGATACAGGTAGTTTAGCTATCGGTGGAATTATCGCTTCATATGCAATTATGATTCGTAAAGAATTACTGATTCCGATTTTATGTGGAATATTCTTAGTAGAAAATTTATCGGTAATTATTCAAGTAGGATATTTTAAATACACAAAAAAGAAATACGGAGAAGGAAGAAGAATTTTCAAAATGTCGCCATTGCATCATCACTTTCAAAAATCAGGTTACTCTGAACCTAAAATCGTAACAAGATTTTGGATCATTGGAATTATTCTGGCAGTGGTAACGATAGTGACGTTGAAGTTGAGATAAAGTCGAAGTGAGGACACTTCGACGAACTAATGCAAATGAACATATGAGCAAACGAATTGTAATACTTGGAGGAGGGGAAAGTGGTACGGGAGCTGCGGTGCTTGCTAAGCGTCAGGGCTTCGATGTATTCTTATCTGATGCAGGTAACTTAAAAGATGTTTATCAGAAAATGTTGAACGATGAAGGAGTGGAATGGGAACAAGGACAACATACTGAAGATAAAATTTTAAATGCAACGGAGGTGATTAAAAGTCCGGGTATACCTGAGAAGGCACCACTAGTGAAAGCCCTAAGAAAACAAGGTACTCCAATCATTTCTGAGATTGAATTTGCAGCTCGTTTTACTAATGCGAAATTGATATGCATTACCGGTACGAATGGTAAAACTACAACAACATTATTAACCTATCACTTACTTAAAAAAGCAGGATTGAATGTTGGTTTAGCGGGAAATATCGGACATAGTTTTGCTTATCAGGTAGCTACTGAGAAATTCGATTTTTATGTTCTTGAGTTGAGTAGTTTTATGTTGGATGATATGTTTGAATTTAAAGCAGACATTGCCATTTTAACAAACATCACTCCAGATCATTTAGATCGTTACGACTACAAATTAGAGAACTACGTAGATTCTAAATTTAGAATTGCACAGAATCAAACGAAAAGCGACTACTTCATTTATTGTATAGATGATGAAGAAACAATGAATGGCCTGAAACGTCATAATATACATGCAACTATGCTTCCATTTAGTATTCAACAAAAAGTGGAAGAAGGAGCATTTTTAGAAGAAAACACATTTTACATACACATACTAAATCATACATTTAACATGACTATTCAAGAACTTGCATTACAAGGTAAACACAACTTGTACAATTCGATGGCTTCTGGTATTGCAGCAAAACTATTAGAGATTCGCAGTGAATCGATGAAAGAAAGTTTTTCTGATTTTAAAAATGCAGAGCATCGTTTAGAGCATGTCGCTCGTATTCAGGATATCGAATTTATTAACGACAGCAAGGCTACTAATGTGAACTCAGCATGGTATGCTTTAGAAAGCATCAATACTCCAATTGTTTGGATTGCTGGTGGAGTTGATAAGGGTAACGATTATTCAATACTTAAAAATTTAGTGAAAGACAAAGTTCGTGCTATTGTTTGCTTAGGTACCGACAATGGTAAAATTCACGAAGCATTTGAAGATTGCGTAGATATTATTGTAAATACAGCCTCAGCTGCAGAAGCAGCAGAAGTGAGCTATCATTTAGCAAAGAAAGGCGATACCGTTTTGTTATCTCCTGCTTGTGCAAGTTTCGACTTGTTTAAAAACTATGAAGATAGAGGTGAACAATTTAAAGCAGCAGTAAAAGAATTGTAATACCATGAATTGGATATTAAGTAGAACAAAAGGTGATATTTGGATATGGATTATTGTAACAATCCTTACCCTGGTTTCCCTATTGGCCGTTTATAGCTCAACCAAAACTTTGGCCTATAAATTTCAATCGGGTAATACTGAATATTATCTTTTCAAACACTTATCACTTATTATTGCAGGTTTAGTATTAATGTGGTTTGCGCATTTACTTGATTATCGTTATTACTCAAGAATCTCGCAGATATTACTTTTTATTTCAATCCCATTATTGTTATATACACTTCTTTTTGGAAGTGAAATTAACCAAGCGAGCAGATGGATTACTATTCCATTTACCGGACAAACATTTCAATCGTCCGATTTGGCAAAGCTTGCATTGATAATGTTCTTAGCAAGAGAATTATCTCGTCGACAAGAAAATATTAAAGATTTTAAAAAATCTTTCTTACCGATTTTAGGTTCAGTTTGTGCAATTATTGCACTTATCGCACCAGCCAATTTCTCAACAGCCATAATGCTTTTCGGCACTTGCTGTTTAATTATGTTGATTGGTAGGGTGAGTTTCAAACAAATATTTCTATCGTGTTTAGCGGTAGGAGCTATTTTGTTAATGGTCATCTTTTTTGGTCCAAGAAGAGAAACTTATAAATCGCGTATCGCTACATTCATGAATAATGAAAAAGTAGATGCAGATAAAAGATACCAATCTGATCAAGCGAAAATTGCAATCGCAACAGGAGGAATATTTGGTAAAGGTCCAGGAAATAGTACTCAGCAAAACTATTTACCTCAGGCATCATCCGATTTTATTTACACGATTATTATTGAAGAATATGGATTAGTTGGAGGAGCAATTATTCTCATTCTATATCTACTATTTCTTTATCGATCCATAAAAATTATTACAAAAGCACCAAAGGCATTTGGTGCACTACTAGCGTGTGGACTAAGTTTTAGCTTGGTAATACAAGCTTTTGCGAACATGGCAGTAGCTGTGAATTTAATGCCAGTTACAGGTGTGCCATTGCCCTTAGTAAGCATGGGAGGAACATCTATTTTATTCACCAGTATAGCTTTTGGTATCATACTAAGTATTAGTAGAGATATTGAAGAAATGCAAAAAGCAGAAAAAGAAAATGAGGCCGCCTAAAATTGTTATCAGTGGAGGGGGAACTGGAGGACACGTATTCCCAGCAATTGCAATTGCTAATGCTATTAAGGCTAAGCGAGCAGATGCAGATATTCTTTTTGTGGGTGCACTAGGGAAAATTGAAATGGAGAAAGTCCCTCAAGCAGGTTATAAAATTATCGGTTTAGATATCAAAGGACTTCAACGAAAATTAACCTTAGACAACCTGAAATTCCCTATTCGATTGCTAAAAAGTTTATGGAGGTCAGCTTCAATTTTAAAAGAATTTAAGGCCGATGTTGCTGTTGGTGTAGGAGGATATGCTTCAGGCCCATTATTATACATGGCTTCTAAAAAACATATTCCGTATGTTATTCAGGAACAAAATTCATATCCCGGAATTACGAATAAATTGTTAGCTAAAAATGCTACTAAAATATGCGTAGCGTATGACGATATGGAAAATTTCTTTCCGAAAGAAAAAGTAATGTTAACAGGAAATCCTGTTCGCTCAGAACTATTGGAAATACAAGGTTTACGAGAGCAAGGTTTACAACATTTCGGACTAGATGGAAACAAAAAAACAATTTTTATTACTGGCGGAAGTTTAGGAGCAAGAACCTTAAACGAAAGTGTAATGAATTTTGTAGAGGAGATAAATACCTCAGAAGTCCAAATTATATGGCAAACAGGGAGGTTTTACTATTCCACAATTGTTGAAAATGCTGCTTCTAAATTCAATGGTGGAGTCAAGATATTTGAGTTTATTAGTAGTATGGATATGGCCTATGCTGTTGCGGACGTAATTATTGCTAGAGCAGGTGCCGGAACCATCTCCGAATTGTGTTTAGTTGGCAAGCCAGTAATACTTGTTCCTTCGCCTAATGTAGCTGAGGATCACCAAACTAAGAACGCAATGGCATTGGTAAAACACCATGCCGCGGTGCTAGTAAAAGATGTTGATGCAGTGAAAGAATTAATTCCAACTGCATTGAGTTTAATGAAAAATAATTCGCAAATGGAAACACTTGCAAGTGCGATAAAAAAATTAGCGATGCCAAACGCAGCTGATATTATCGCAGATGAAGTGTTGAAGTTAGTAAAAAGATAAAATGAAATTAGAACATATCCATAGAGTTTATTTGATAGGTATCGGAGGAATCGGTATGAGTGGCCTCGCAAGATACTTCAACAAACGCGGATGTGTGGTTGCAGGTTATGATCGTACGCCAACAATTCTTACTAAAGAACTCGAAGCCGAAGGTATTGCTGTAACATATCAAGATAATATTTCTGAGATTCATTCCGAATTTTTAGTTCACGATCCTGGAACATTGGTGATATACACACCTGCTATTCCGAAGGATAGTGAAATATTTAATTATTTCTCGAACTACGATTTCGTGTTGAGAAAACGTTCGCAAGTTTTAGGTATCATTTCTGAAGGTTCATTTACCATTGCCGTTGCAGGTACTCATGGTAAAACTACAACCTCATCGATGATTGCTCATTTGTTGAAAGATTCGGGTTACGATTGTTCCGCATTTTTAGGTGGTATCGCAAGTAATTACCAATCGAATGTTTTATTCGGAGATAATAATGTGATGGTAGTAGAGGCAGATGAATTTGATCGTTCGTTCTTAACCTTACATCCGGATATTGCTATCGTTACTTCAATGGATGCCGATCATTTAGATATTTATGGCGATAAAAACCATATTGAAGAATCGTTCCGATTATTCGCATCACAAGTGAAACGTACTGGAAAATTGATTTACAAATATCAACTTCCAATTAAGCGTGATGGTATTACTTACGGTTTGAATTCAAGTAGCGCAGATTATACTGCACATAATATTAGAATTGAAAATGGAACTTTTGTTTTCGATTTTAAAAATGGAACAAAAGAAATTAAAAATATTGAATTAGGAATTGCTGGTTTTCACAATGTAGAAAATGCCACTGCTGCAATTATTGTCGGTATACAATTGGGTATAGCTGATGATAAAATTAAAGCAGCTTTGAAAAATTTCAGAGGGGTGAAAAGAAGATTCGAATATATAGTGAAAAATGATGAACATGTTTACATCGACGATTATGCTCATCATCCAGAAGAATTAAGAGCTTGTTTAAATTCCGTTCGTCAATTATACCCGAACAGAAAATTAACGACTGTTTTTCAACCACACTTATATTCAAGAACTCGCGATTTTGCAGAAGGATTTTCAGAAGTATTAGCCAATAGTGATGAATTAATTCTATTGGATATTTACCCGGCACGCGAACTTCCTATTGAAGGAGTTAATGCCGAAATGATATTGAATAATGTTTTGTTGGAAAACAAAATGATGTGTACGAAACAAAATTTAGTTTCTGTACTTGAAGGAAAAAATATAGATGTGTTATTAACCGTTGGTGCTGGAGATATTGATACGTTAGTAGATCCGATCCGACAAATGTTGACTAAATGAAAAATATCAACTGGAAACTAATTGGAATTGTTTCCTTGTGGATTATCGGTTTAAGTGCTGTGATTACTTCACTTGCTTTTACTGAAATTAGACAACACCGTGTTCTTTGTAAAAAAATAGAAATTAATATCAACCGCGAGGATGAAAACTATTTCATCAACAAACAGGATGTATTAAAAATTCTTTATTCAACTGGAGATTCGTTAGTAGGAACACCTATTCAACGTATACCAGTAAGTTTATTGGAGCGTTTATTAAAACTGAACAAGTATGTAGAAGATGCAGATATATTTATCGACATCAAAGGTAAGCTACAAGTAAATGTTCATCAACGCAAACCGATGCTTAGAATAATGAATGCTGCATCACAGAGTTTTTATATTGATGAAAAAGGTGGAAAGATGCCATTATCTCCTTTGTACACTGCCGATGTGCTTATAGCCAACGGAAATATTGCAGAGATGTATGATGGAAAAATTGATAGTGTAAATAGTGCTACACTTAAATCACTTTTCTACCTCACCAATGTTATTCGCGCTGATAAATTTTGGAGTGCTCAAGTTGAACAAATATTTATTGAACCTAATCAGGATATTGTATTAATACCAAGAGTAGGTGATCATAAAATTGTTTTTGGAGATACCAGTAATGCCACAGAGAAATTCGAAAATTTAGTAGTGTTTTATCAGAAAGCATTACCAAAAGTAGGATGGCAAACATACCATACCATTAACGTTAAGTTTAAAGGACAGATTGTTTGCAGTAGAAGAGATAAGGCAGAATTACCAATTGTTACCTTAAACGATAGTTTAAGAAACTCGGTAGATTCTGTGAGCTTAAAAAAGGATATAAAAAATTAAAATAGGATATGGAAAATTCGGATATCGTAGTTGGATTAGACATTGGTACAACAAAAATTTGTGCTATTGTTGGTTTACGTACAGAGCATGGTAAAATTGAAGTATTGGGAATGGGAAAGGCAGAATCTGCTGGTGTTTCGAGAGGAGTAGTTACCAATATTGAAAAAACAATTAAGGGAATTAAAGCAGCTATTGAAGATGCTTCGATAAAAGCAAATTGCGATATATCAGAAGTTGTAGTTGGTATTGCTGGTCAACATATAAAAAGTTTACAACACCGTGGTATCATTGTTCGTAATTCTACAGAAGATGAAATTAGCAGAGCAGACGTTGATCGTTTAATTGAAGATATGTATCGTTTAGCGATGCCTCCAGGTGAAAAAATTATCCATGTTTTACCTCAAGAATTTACGGTAGATAATGAACAAGGAATATTAGAACCAATAGGAATGTCGGGCATTCGCTTAGAAGCGAATTTCCATGTGATTACTGGTCAAATTACTGCGGCAAATAATATTATCAAATGTATAGAACGTTCAAATTTATTTGCAACGGATATGGTATTAGAGCCATTAGCTTCAGCAGATGCAGTATTAAGTGATGAGGAAAAAGAAGCAGGTGTAGTACTTGTCGATATTGGTGGTGGAACTACAGATATTGCTATATTTTACGAAGGTATTATTCGTCATACAGCAGTTATTCCTTTCGGAGGAAATAGTATTACAGAAGATATCCGTGAAGGATGTGCTGTAATGAAAAATACAGCAGAAGCATTGAAAGTGAAATTTGGTTCTGCATTAGCTGATGAGAATAAAGATGAGGAAGTAATCTCTATTCAAGGATTAAAAGGACGTGAGCCGAAAGAAGTTTCTGTGAAGAATTTAGCTTACATTATTCAAGCGAGAATGGAAGAAATTTTGGAGCAAGTGAAATATGAAATTCAAGCTTCAGGATTTGAGAAAAAGATTAGAGCAGGAGCGGGTATAGTGGTAACAGGAGGTGGAGCTCAATTGAAACACGTTACTCAATTAGTAGAATATATTACCGGCATAGATGCACGTATCGGTTATCCGAACGAGCACTTAGCAAAAACAAATTTCGATGATATTAAAAGCCCAATGTATTCAACAGGTATAGGCCTAGTGATAAAAGGTTTGCAATACTTAGAAATGCAAAGAGAAAAAGCAGCACGATTAGCAAAAGGACAGCCTGTTGCAGATCGTAAAGAAACAAAAGAAACAAAAGTTGAACGCGAAAAAAATCAAGGTCATTCTTTCTTAGAAGGAATTATTAAAAAGAGTGAAAAGTTCTTTTTAAAAGACATTGAAAATATCGACGACGACAAAGGATTTACTAAGTAACATATAAAACAACATAAGACATGAAATTCGAGATGCTGAAAGACAAATCATCAATTATCAAGGTAATTGGTGTTGGTGGTGGCGGTGGTAACGCTGTTAATCACATGTACAATCAAGGAATCGTAGGAGTAGATTTCATCATCTGTAATACAGATGCTCAAGCATTGGAGTTAAGTCCGATACCGAACAAGATACAACTAGGAGCTAGCCTTACAGAAGGTAGGGGTGCAGGCTCTATGCCAGAAGTAGGAAAGAATTCAGCTATAGAATCTATTGATGATGTAAAAGAATTATTAGGTACTACTACTAAAATGATTTTCATTACTGCGGGTATGGGTGGTGGTACTGGTACAGGTGCTAGTCCTATTATCGCTCAAGCAGCAAAAGAACTAGGTATTTTAACCGTTGGTATTGTAACTACACCATTTAATTTTGAAGGTAAACGTAGAAAGCAACAAGCAGATGAAGGATTAGAAGCTTTCAAAAAACATGTTGATACTTTATTAGTAATTTCTAACGATAAACTTCGTGAGATGTATGGAAACCTTACACTTTCCAATGCATTTGCTGAAGCAGATAATATATTAACTACAGCCGCAAAAGGTATTGCAGAAATTATTACTGTACCAGGTTATATCAACGTTGACTTTGAAGATGTGAAAACTGTAATGCAAAGTAGCGGTGTAGCAATTATGGGTTCTGCTTCTGCAGAAGGAGAAGGAAGAGCATTTAAAGCAGTACAAAATGCACTAGCTTCACCATTATTAAATGATAATGATATTGAAGGTGCTCGTTATATTTTATTAAACATTACTTCAGGTGAAGAAGAAGTATTAATGGATGAAGTTTCTGAAATTACAGATTACATTCAAAACCAAGCAGGATTAACTGCAGATATTATTTGGGGAAATTGTTACGACGAAACTTTGGGTGATAAAATCTCTGTAACGCTTATTGCTACAGGTTTTCAAACTAAGGAAGAAAAGTTTTCTAAGGCAGCACCAAATGCAGAAAAAAAAGTAATTCCATTACAAATTGAAAATAAAGCAACTGTAGAAGCAGCAATTCCAAACATCAATATTACCATTGAACATAACAACGAAGTTGTAAGTTCAGTAAATCATATCGACGATATTGTATTAAAAGGAGAAGAGGAAATAATTGAAGAGCCAATCGTTACTAAAATTGAACCATCAGAAGAATCAATGGCAGTTAGAAAAGCTCCCCCAATGGTTTTGAAAACTCATATTGTTGAAGAGTCGGAACAAGCTACTTTCATCAAAGAAGATGTAAAGAAAGAAGCACCAGCCTCTACAAAACAAGTAAACTTATTTGATTTTATTCCAGCACCAGAACCTAAGCAAGAGCCGGTGATGGAGCAAGAGCCATTACGATTATTAGATAAGGAAAATGTTGAATTTACGATCATCAACAAAACCCCTGTTCAAACTGAAGAAGCAGACGAATTGGAAGAGCAAATGCGAAAAAATAAAGAGCGTATTAATCGATTAAAAGAATTGAGTATGCGTTTGAGAACACCAAATGGTGTAAACGATTTAGAAAGTGAGCCAGCGTATTTACGTAAAAAGCAAGCCTTAGATAATACACCATTATCAACTGAATCGCAAGTTTCTCGTTATACCTTAAATGATGATAACGGGCAACCTCAAATTCGTCCAAATAATCCGTTCTTGCATGATAATGTAGACTAATTGTACAATATTTAAAATAGCCGTAAGCGTTATTCGGGAAACCGGGTGGCGCTTTCTTTTAATATATCATTTTCGCATTTGCATATCTGCACATTTGCACATTTTTTTCGTATTTTTGGCTTTTTAGCACATAAAACCCCTAAAACGTTGGATTTATTTAATAAACTTTCGAATCGTGGCCCACTTGGTCAGCACCAAAAAATGGCTCATGGATATTTCACATTCCCTAAATTAGAAGGTGAAATCAGTAATCGTAT
>JACCDN011133222.1_pt1 | contig 21291 bp, 26 predicted proteins | sample 7441691 | NCBI WGS metagenome assembly JACCDN01 (sample SAMN15323439, study PRJNA562643) | freshwater metagenome | isolation source: river surface water | place: USA:Blue River Watershed | collected 2017-08-16 | reverse complement strand
TTTAAATAATAAGCACTTAAATGACCATTTGAAATAAGTAACTTAAAAGTACAAAAAATAAAAAATTCATTAAGCGTACTATATTAGTTGGAACTAAATAAATTAACGGCGGTAGCTTTATTTAAACCTTATTCAGTATATAAATTACAATTTACTCTATAAATTATGGAGTAAAAATTTAATTTATAGTAGTCTATCTATAGCAATGTAAACTTTAAAATAAAGCAACAGTGAGATTCGAACTCACGTGATCAGATTATGAGCCTGACAAGTTAACCACTACTAAATATTGCCAAAATTGAATGTATTGGGATTTGAACCCAAAACTAATAAATTAAAAGCTTACTGCTCTACCATTGAGCTATACATTCATAAATTCTACTCTTTAGATAGGAATCGAACCTATACAAGTATGGTTAACAGCCATATGCTATACCATTAAGCTACTAAAGATAATTTGGAGTAAACCAGATTTGAACTGGTAACCTTTTGTATGCAAAACAACTACTCTAGCCAATTGAGTTATAACCCCATTAGGATAAAGTGGGATTTGAACCCACGGTATTTTATAAATACGTTAGTTTTCAAAACTAATACTTTAAACCACTCAGCCATTTATCCAAGTTTCGAAATAATGTGATTTGAACACATAACTTTCTGTTCCCAAAACAGACGCGCTACCAATTGTGCTATATTTCGAAAAAAACATATAGAATGAATGGGATTTGAACCCATGATATAAAATATTATATACTGATTTAGCAAACCAGCGCTTTAAACCACTCAGCCATCATTCTAAAATACGAGAAAAACGGGATTTGAACCCGCGACATTTAGCGTGACAGGCTAATACTCTAACCACTAAGCTATTTTCTCTAAAAAGATTAAGAAGGGATTTGAACCCTTATTTAACGATTTGCAATCGACTACATTACCATTATGATACTTAATCGTACTTACTATTGGACTTGAACCAACATCTTTTTAAAAAAGAGCAAATTTTAAATCTGCCGCGTCTACCATTTCGCCAAGTAAGCATATAAGTAACAACGGATTTGAACCGTTAACCTGCTCGTTGTAAGCGAGCTACTCTACCAATTAAGTTAGTTACTTAAATTTTTGTATTATAAAAGCCTCAAAAATTTTAACAAGATTACTTAGAAACTACATCTATCAAAGTATCTAATACAGATGTTACAGGAGCAATAATTTCAGAACTGTTAGATGGTGTATGATCAACGGAAAAGTCTACATCCGTTACATCTATGGTTATAGACAACAGATGTTCATAAATTTCATCAATATGAGCAGCAACATCTGTTTCAGACCCAGTAGATGAGTAGTCAGATGGGCAGTCATCAACTTCAATCGAATTGTATGATGATATATAAAATAAGATACTTAGAATAGCAACACTCGCCGCAATACTGATTAAAACATATGGCAAATAGTCCATAAATGTTGCTGATAGAGGTTCAGCAGTAGAACTAACTTCTATTAAGGGCTCTGAAGAGTTAGGCTCAGCTGTAGAAAGCGCTGTTTTTTGAGTATCACAAAATGATAATGATAACGTAGAAGTAAATACTAGTAACGTAAGTAAAGTAAATAAATAATTAAAAAAAGGAGTCATACAATAAAATAATGCAAACATTAAAAAAATAAAGAACAAACAAAAGTAAAAATATTTATTTTCAAACTTATAAAAAGTAATAAAAACAAACTAATTGCATAAAAAGTACTATCTATATTAAAAAAAGAAATAAAAAAAAAACTATGCATTTGATTAATTTTTAAAGAAGTGGTTTCAAAAAAAACAATTTTTAAAAATTTTATATAGTAATAAACGCCAAAAACACCTAAATATATTAAAAACGTAGCTATTTCATATTTTAAATCGTTTAAAATTAGAACATAAATAAAAGTTTTACTTAAAAAACCACAAAAGGGTGGTACAGCAGCTAATGAAAAAAAAGCAAAACAAATAGCCAAAGCAAATAATTGATTTTGAGTTTTTAAATTTGTAAAAGAAGTAATAAAAACAGGGTAATTATAATGTAAGACTTTAAAAATATTAATATTTAATAATAAAAGGGAAAACCATAATAAAAAAGATGTAATTAAATAAATTAAAATAAATAAATAAACTGCTGTAATACTTTCAAAATTATGATTAAGCATAATACAAAACAATAAACCCATATTACTAATAGAGCTATAAATATATATTTTTTTAAGATGCTGTTGTTTTAACATTTTAAAAACACCCCAAAAAACAGAATAAACGCCAATTAAAAAATAAATTGTATTAAAAAAGTATAAAAATTGAAAAATAATAGACCAAATTTGAAGAAACAAATTAATTAAAACAATTTTTGGAATAGTAGCAAAAAATATAGTTGAAGCTAATGGAGATCCAGAATAAATTTGTGGAAACCAAAAATGGAAGGGGGCAATAACTAATTTAAAGAGTAGAGTATTTAAAATTAAAATAAAACCTAAAACTATAAAAAAGAAAAAAGTATTATTTGCGTGCTCAAAAAAATTTAAAATTAAAAACTCTAATTCATAAATATTTAGCGTTCCTAGACACCCATAAATTAAAACAGAACCAAATAAAAAAATACCTGAAATTAAAGAACTCGAAATAAAATATTTTAACCCGGCTTCACTCGAAAAAATAGAAGTTCTATCAAAAGAAGCTAAAATATAAAAACCTAAGGCTTGAAGCTCTAAACATAAATAAATAGAAATTAAATTATAGGCATTTAATAAAAAAAGTAACCCAATTAATATAATTAAAATAATAATAAAATATTCAAAAAAATTTAATTTTTGTAAAACAAAACTTCGCCAAATTAAAATAAAAAAAAAAAAAAAATTTAAAATTAAAAAAATTTTTAAATTTTGAGATGCAAAAGAAGTAAAAAAAAAAAAGTCGAGACCTATATTAAAAGAAGAAATATTAAATAAAAGAAACCCTAAGAGTAATATTATTGTAAACACTTGGTATAGAATTTCAAAATTTAAAATAGGTGTTTTAAATTTTAATTTATTAATTAAATGGGTGTTAAATAATAGTAAAGTAATAGTAGAAAATGATAAAAAAATCTCAGGTAAATATACTTTTAAAAAAAGCATAAAATTAAAATATGCCGATTAAAAAGTGAAGAATTTTTTAAAAACAAAATTAACAATATTTAAATTGATTTTATTTTCAAAAGGATTATGCTGTAATAAATGTAACTTTATCAAAGTTTTTTGTATATTTGCAAATGGTGCAAGAATGTAATATAACAAAAAATAATATAAAATTTGAAAAGAAATAATAGTCCATAATGATAAAGAAAACCAAATAAAAAAATCAAATTGAGGCATAAAAAAAGTAATTAATAATAGTTTAAAGTTATTTTAAGGGTAATTTTATTTTAAATAAGTATAATACAAAAGAGTTATTTTTTTTTTTTCATTAATTTTGTACCATATAAAGACCGACGATTTTTTCTTAATAATAAGCCATCGAAGTCATACTTACCCCTAATTGCTTTATATTTTAAGCCAGGTAAATCTTGTGTACGACCTCCTCGGATTAAAAGGTTATTAAACTTTTTTAATTTATGGCCTTCACCAGGAATATAAACATCGACAATTTTATTAGTCCATAACTTTACTTTTGCTAACTTACGAACAGCAGAATTTGGTTTTTTAGGACTACAAGTAAAAATTTTTTCACAAGAGCCTTTTTGTTGTGGATTTTTACATAAAGCTGGGGTTTTATTAATAAATTTTTTATGCATTCTTTTATGTTTTGTAGAAACTAATTGTTTAAAAGTAGGCATAAATAATTAGTAGCGATAATGATGCCCAAAGGTATCACTTAAAAACATACAAAAAATTACTAAAAAAACATAAACTTGTATTAAACTTACGCAAAATTCTAATAAAAGTAAAGGAATTAATTGTATAGTTAGTGTACTAATTAAAATAGAAAGTAAAAAACTGCTTGAATTTTTAATTTGACTTAAAGCAAAAATTGTATGTAAACAAACTTTTACAATAACATGCCCAGACATGATATTAGAGCATAATCGACAAATAATACTAATAGGGCGCATAAAATATGTTAATAACTCAACAGGAAATAAAACAATGGCCAATGAAATTTCAGTACCTGGCGCATAAAATGTTCGCAGAAATGTTAATTGGCGCTCGTAAACAAATAAAAAAAAAATACCAAAAAAAGTAGGCAAGCAAAAAGCACTAATAATTGCAAATTGACTGGTTAAACTCATAAATAAAGGTAAATTACCACTTAAATTTAAAAACAATAGAAAAATACCTAAAGAAAACGTTAAGGGAAATAAAACTTGTTGATAAAATTTTACATGTACATGTTTTTCTAAAATACCTTGTATTGCAATGTAAGCTAAAAAGATATGAGCTTCTAAAGAAGTAGGAAGTGCATATAAAGTATTTGATTTAGAATCATAAAGTAAAAAAGTAGAAAAAGTAACCCCAAATAAAATAATTAATAAACATAAAGTAGTATTAGAAAAAGTGAAATCAAAAAAAAAATTAAAATTAAACAATGGGTATGTTATAAATTGTTCAAAAGGATTAAAAAACATAAATATTAAAAAGAAAGTTAAATATTATGAATAATTTTTAAATGAATATTTTTAGGAACATTAAAACGTAAAGTTTTTAAAAATGAAAAATTAAACGGAATGTGTAATTTAAATTTATAAATAATTAAATTAAAATTTTCTTTTGCTCTTTTATTTACATGTGGGGATTTTAAAAATGTTTTAAAACTTTTTTTTTTTGGCATATTAATTAATAAATACTTAAACAATAATTGTTTTAGATTTAAAATTAAAAAATTTTTATATAAATTTAATAAATTTTTAGAAGTTGAACTATAAACTAAAATATTTTTCATATAAATTATTTATTTAAAAAATTTTCCAAATAAAAAGAAGCATCACTCGAAGCAAAAACAACTATTGGCATAAAACCATGATTAATCCCACAAATTTCACTACACTGACCAAAATATAAACCAGGTCTTTTAATAAATAAAGAGGCTTGATTTAAACGACCAGGACATGCATCTACTTTAATACCAAAAGAAGGTATAGTCCAACTATGTAAAACATCAGCGGAAGTTATTAATAAACGAATATGTGTTTTAATTGGTAAAAATAGTCGGTTATCGGTCTCTAGTAATCGTAATTGACCTGAACCATATTCATAAGAATTTAAAATATAAGAATCAAAAGAGAAATTAGTTTTAAAAGAGTTATACTCATAGCTCCAATACCATTGATGCCCAATAATTTTTATAGTTAAAGAAGGTACTGTTAAATCATCTAATGCGTATAGCAAACTAAATGAAGGGTATGCGATTGTTACTAGTAAAAGAGCAGGAACAATAGTCCAAAAAATCTCTAAATTTGTAGAATGACTAAAAGTACGCTCTGAATTTAAATGATGACGTGGATTAAAAAGAATATTTAGTAAAAGAACAAATATAATAGAAATAATAACAATTAATTCAAAACAAATTAGATCATATAAATCAATCATCCACTCTAAAACTTCAGTTGCAGGATCTTGAATAACCATTTGAAAAGATTCAGGAGCATCACAAAAAGAAAAAAAAAAATTCATAAAATATTTATAATTTATAAAAAATAAAAGTAAACTTATAACAAAATTATTTTAATTGAAGCGAATAAAAAATTTAATTATAAATAGTTAAATTTTTTTTAAAAAGGTATCTATAATATAAAGTAAAGGTAAAAAAATAAATAAAAGAAAAAAATAAATAAAAGTAGAAAAAGCTCCAATAGTAGTAAACGGTAGTTCTACAGGTTGTTGGCCAATCCATCCTAAAAGAATAAAGTTACCTAAAAAAAACCAAAGAGTTGTAGAGAAAAAAGGTTTAAACTTGGGAGATTTATATGTTGGGGTAAATAATGGTAAAAAAAACCAACCCACAATAGCAAAAAGCATAGCTACTACACCACCTAATTTATTTGGTATAGAACGTAAAATAGCATAAAAAGGTAAAAAATACCATTCAGGAACGATATGAGCAGGAGTAACCATTGGATCCGCATTAATGTAATTATCAGCATGACCTAAAATATTTGGCATAAAAAAAACAAAAAAAAAAAAAATTAATACTCCAATAAAAAATGCTAATAAATCTTTAACAAAAAAGTAAGGGTAAAATGTAATAGCAGAAGGATTTATATAATTTTTATTTGAATCTAAACTTAAAGGATCGCTTGATCCAATTTCATGTAACAAACCTAAATGTAAAAAAGCAACAGCAGAAATTATAAAAGGTAAAAAAAAATGTAAACTATAAAAGCGATTTAAAGTAGCTTGGTCGACCGAAAACCCACCCCACAGCCACTCAACAATAGTAGTGCCATAAATAGGAATTGCCGAAAATAAATTAGTAATAACAGTCGCGCCCCAAAAACTCATTTGACCCCACGGTAAAACATACCCCATAAAAGCAGTAGCCATAAGTAAAAAAAAAATTAAAATACCACTAAACCATAAATGAACTCTTGGTGTTAAGTAAGATCCAAAATATAAATTTCTAAATATATGAAAAAAAATAACGAAAAAAAACATTGAGGCACCATTTGCATGCAAATAACGAAGAAACCAACCGTAATTAACATCACGAGTAATATGTTCAACACTTAAAAATGCAAAATCAATTTCTGGAACATAATGCATAGATAAAAAAAGACCTGTTAAAATTTGAATAATTAAACAAATACCACTTAAAGCCCCAAAACTCCAACTATAACTTAAATTTTTAGGTGTAGGATAAAAAATAGTATGATTATAAGCAATGCTTAAAAATAAATTATTAGTCCATCTAGACAATTTCATATTAAGAAAATTTTTTATTGTAAAATTAAATTTAAAAATAAATAATAAAAACCCAAATTAAGAAAAAAAATTTTGTTATCTGTATATTTTAAGACTGTAGGTAATGAAGTTATAAAGATTTACGATTCCAACGATAATGAACATTTGATCTATTATTAAATGAATTCATATTATTTTCTTCTAATTTTTTTAAAGAAAAACATGATTTTAAAGAAAGTATTTGAACTAATTCTATATATAATTTATTTTGAAAAGAAATATTAGTAGTATTAGCAGCAGTACTTAAAAAAATCCATTTAAATGCTAAAAATAAACTACGTTTACATTTAATAAAAAAAGGAATAAAAGAAACACGTTTTCTTGATTTAACTTTTTTTAATTCTACACGCGTAAACAAACGAATAAAAAGTTTAGCTAAAATTAAACTTCTTGAATAATGAAATTTTAAACTTAAAGTATTAAAAATTAAGGCAAACGCATTTTCCCAAAAAAAAAATTTACCTGTTTTAAAAACAAAAGAAATAAATTTTAAATATAAATCAACAAAAAATGTTGGTTTAATTTTTTGACTTTTAAACGTGAAATGAAAATATTTAGCTTTAATTTTTTTTTTTTTTAGAGCAAAATTTAAAAAAGGAGATGGGTTATTAGTAGATTTTCGAAAAAAAATAAGAAGATCAAAAAAGATTGGTAAAAAAAAAAATTGATTATGATAAATAAATAATTTTTTTTTTAAAATTAAACAAGAATTTGAATGTCGTGTAAAGTGCTTTAAACGTTTTTTCATGTTACATAAAAAAAAATTTAAAGAAGAATTTTGATTTTTTTTTAGAATAATAATTTTTTTCATAATAATATTAAATTAAATTTTTATAAAGAACCCCAAAGGTAAAAAACAATAAATAAAAACAACCAAACAACGTCTACAAAATGCCAATACCAAGCAGCTGCTTCAAATCCAAAATGTTGTTCTTTTGTAAAATGATCAAAAAATAAACGATAAAAGCAAACAATTAAAAAAAGTGTTCCAACTAAAACATGAAAACCATGAAAACCAGTAGTTAAATAAAAAATTGAACCATATACACTATCAGAAATAGAAAAAGGAGCTGTTTGATATTCAAAAAGTTGCCATAATGTAAAAATAACCCCTAAAAAAATAGTAGAAAATAATGAGATTACTGCATCATATTTATTACCAAATAATATAGAATGATGACACCAAGTTAAAGAAGCTCCAGAAGTTAATAATAAACAAGTATTTAATAAAGGGACTTCAAAAGGATTTAAAACAACTAAATACATAGGCGGCCAAACACAACCTAAAACAAAGCTCGGATTAAAAGCATAATAAAAATAAGACCAAAAAAAAGCAAAAAAAAACATACACTCAGAAACAATAAAAAGAATCATCCCTAAAGCTAAACCTTTTAATACCCGAGAAGTATGATAACATTCAATAGTTCCTTCTCGAATAACGTCACGCCACCAGCAACCTGTTGAGAAAATTAAATGGCATAAAGATAATTCGATTAAAGAAAACCCACCTTGGACTCCATGAAAAAAAGATGCAAACCCAAAAGTTAATCCAAGTGCCCCAATAGAACAAAAAAGCGGCCATGGACTTTCAGAAACTAAATGGAAACTATGCTGCTGACTACAAATATTTTTAGTATTTAAAATAAATTATTTAAAAAAAATAAAAAATTTTAAATTAAAGCTTACTAATTTAAAAAAAAATTAAATACTCTAATTAATGATACTTAAGAATTTAAAATATTGAAAAAAAATTTTTGCACGAAATGTCTGTTGTAAATATATTTGGCCTTTGATATTAAATTGAATTATGTTATTAAAAAGAACTTTTTTTATCATAAATTAAATTTATTACCAAACCGCTTTAGTATAGCCTGGAATTATTCCAAAACCCATTAATTCTCTGGCAACGATACGAGAAACTTTAAAAGGTCTAAAACTTTTAGACCGGTTAGTTAAAATACAACGGCGAACTATTTTTGTTGAAATTGTTTTTTTTTTTTTTTTAAAATACGATAAAAAATTAATTTTTTATAACTAGAAGATACTAAAGAATAAGAAGATAAATAAGATAAAATATTTTTATAAATAAAAAATTTTAATTTATTTTTAAGTTCCATTTTTTTAAAAGAGTAACGGTTTTTATTATCTTTAAATTTTAAATATTTCATATTATTCCCACTCTAACGCTCCAATAAACCATGCATAAAAAAATCCAACTAATAATTCAAAAAGAAAATCTAGCATACTAAAAAAGCTTAACGTATTTAAAAAACTAAGATTCAAACTCCAAGGAAAAAAATAAACAGTTTCTAAATCAAAAATTAGAAATAAAATAGCAATAATATAAAACCGAATATCAAAGGTATTACGAGCATCTTCATAGGGATCAAAACCACATTCATAAGCAGATAATTTTTCAGTATCTGGATTTGAATTGGAAATTAAAAAAGAAAATAATAAAATAATTACGGATAAAAAAAAACAAATTAAAAAAAACCAACAGATATAGGAAAATTCATATAAAAAAAATGTCATAAATAAAAAATTAATTATTTAAAAATATAGTCTTTAAATTTATATAAGCATAAAGGTTCTTTTAATACACCATTAATATCTTTAAAAGTTAACATATTTAAATTTTTTAAAATAATAATATTACCTAAATAGTAATCAATTTCAAAAAGAGTAGAGATATTTAACGATTTTGCAAAACGTCGTAAATTTTGCTTATAAGAGTAATATAATTTATTACTTAAAGAAATTAGTGATATTCCTTTTAAAGAGCGAGTATAATGTTGTTTTAATTTATTATTATCTAAAATAAAATTATTATTAATATAAATTAAATTTTTTTGAAAAGCAAAACGAGCCAAATAAGGACTAATAAAAAATTTTAATCGCCATAATAAAATATCTAAACGAAATTCTGGTTTAATAAACATAGAAATTAAATTATCTTTATAAGTAGGAAACAAAGAACTTTTTTGAAACTTTTTAATAGAAAAGCAACCATTAAAATATTTTAACACAGCAGATTTCATAAATAATAAATTTTTAAAAATAAATCTAGAACGTGTAATAAAATGTGATAAATTAATATAGTTAAATGAAAAAAAAAAATTTTTTAAATTTTTTCGAAAAAATTTTTTATTATTATAAAAAAATTTTAAATTATTAAAAGGATAATTTAATTTAAATTTTAAATTACGTTTTATTTTTTTAAAATAGCGAGATATTAAAAAAGAATTTAGTTGTTTAAAAAAAGATATATATTTTTTTTTAACTATTTTTTTAAATATAAATTTTTTTTTTAAATAATTTAAATATTTTAAAAATTTACAAAATTTTTGCGTAACAATTTTTTTTTTATATCTATTATAATGTTTTAAACTAGAACAAATTCGTAATTGAATTTTTCCCCATTTAGGACGTTTAAATCGTAAAATTCTTTTTTTAAAAAAAAAACAAAAAACATGCCATTTATTTTTAAATAAATATTTATTAAAACCACGCATATTATTTTTTAAAGAGAGAAATAAAAATTAAATTTAAAAAGATTAATTTTTTATAATCAGAAAAGTCCGCAAATATTTTAAAAGTTGTAAAATGAACAGAATCTTGAAAAGAATTAAAGGACTGCAATAAATAAAATTTTTTAAAAAAAAAAGAAAAAAAATTACGTAAATTTAAATATTGATTAAAAATTAAACTCGTTTTTAAAGAGAATTTTGTTTTAAAAAAGGGGGGAAGAGTATTTAAAGATAAAAAGCAAGACAACTTATATTGTTTTAATAATAAAGTTAAAAGTTCTAAGTTTTGTTCAGAATCGACAAAAAAAAAAAAAAATTAGTATACTTATTTTTATTAAAATTTTTTATTTTTTTTTTTTTTAAATACTTTAAAGAAATATTTTTTAAAAACTGCAATAACCTAATAAAACGCTTAAAATTTTTTATTATCGGATACAAAGAAATTCTGGATATTATAAAATTTTTATTATTAACCTTGTCAATAAAAAAATTAGAAATTTTTTTGGAAGAAGATTCTAATAAAATAAAATCAAAAATAATTAAATTATAAAACAATGTTTTTTTAAAGACCGTATTAAAATTTTTCATATTTTTTTAGTATAAGATTTAAGTTTAAATTTACTTCTTTTTATATGTAAACCTTTACCAGTAAAAATATTTATTGGACGAAATTGTTTTAATAACATACAAAAATTTCCTAATAAAATAGTATTAAAGGATCGAATTAAAATTTTTTTTTTAAATAAAGATATAATTAAATCTTGAGAATATTTTAGATAAATAAAATGACTATACCCTAATTTTAATTTTAACATATTAATTGAATCTTCTAAAAAATTAATACGTAAACCAACACCTTTAATAAAAAGTGTTTTAGAAAGAAATTTTTGTAAACCAAAAATTTTTTTAAAAAAATTGGAAAAAAAAAAATTTTTGTATTTATATAATTTTAATGAAAAAGAGTCTTTAATATTAATAATATCAGACTTTAAAAAAGAAAAAAATAAAAAGTTACTAAAGAATAAAAATTTTAAATTAGTAGGCAAAATAAAATAAAATTTTTTATTATGTTTATTATTTAATGTTAAAAATTTTAAATTATTAAAAAAAAAAAATTCAATATCTAAAGATACAGGAATACTTATTTTTTTAAAAAAAAAATTTTTTGTTGATATATCTAAAAAGTTATTATACATAAAAAAATAATATGCCTCCGATTTTTTTTTGTTTACATTCTAAACTAGTTAAATAACCAAAACTAGTAGAAAAGATATATAATATTTGTTTTTCATAAATTTTACAAACATCTTTAAATGAAAAAAAAACAGAACGAGAAGGTTTTGAAACAATTGTAAAATTTTTAAAATTACTTAAATTATAATTATATTTTAAAATAATAACAATATAAAAAATATTTTTTTCTTTTTGTAACCAAAAATCTTGAATTAAACCTTGTTTATATAAAGTTTTTGCTAATAAAATAAATTTTTTATTATAAAAAATTTTTAATTGTTCTTTTTTAAAAATTGAAGCATTTTTAATTGCAATAAGAAAATTAATTAATTTAGAATTCATAAGAGTACCAATTTTAAATACTATTAGCTAAAAAATGTTCAATCAAATCTAAAATAATTATTAAAAATTTTTATCCTATTTTCCATAGGTATATAGGGTATTATATCTTTAAATGAAAATCATAGCTATGTTTTTGTTACAACATCAGTTATTGTTTCTACGGCTGAACTAACTGCATTAGCATCTAAAAAAGGATGACCCTGGGCCACAACTGAATTTAAAGAATCTTTCCCATTATCAAAGGGAGATAAATCTAAAGAATGCCGTAAATCTTCAATAATTTTTTTATTACCCGCAATTAAAACCTCAGTATCTTTATTTAGAAGATCAGTATCCTTATTTAAATAAGTTACACAAGACGTTACGAAATAAAAAAGAGTTAGTATAACAACAGTACCTAACAGAAAGTTAACATACTCGGGAATTAATGGAGGCACAGGAGGTTCCGGTAGAGGAAAATCCTTTGCTGTATAAATTTTACAAAAGCACCCGGTTTTACGCATAAATTAATTAGTAGGCCCCCAAAAAAACTTGTAAACTTCCATACAAAAGATATAAACATCGAACGAGTCTAAAAGCGGTACAGGATTAGCCACATTTAAAGATTCAGATAAATTTTCTAAATCCTTATGCGTTTCTAAAATTGTTTCCTCATTCTTTGTTACAGACTCAGTCAATTTTTGCGCCTCAGGTATCTTATAATAGACGACATAACCAGCGAAGCATAATAGACCTACAGTAGCGATAACAACCGCCCAAAACACAGGTGAAAATGTTGAAGGTAAAGGAAGTTCCGCCACAGGTGAACCAGAATCCCCTGGAGAGCACTTCCCTTCAAGCATCTGAGCTCTCAAAAATTGAGCTTTTGAAAGCTTTGGCTCTGATGGAGAAAATAAATATAGAGAAGACATAATTAAACGATAATATGCAGCAAACTACATTAGGCAGTAACAAATCAATATGCATAGTTTTTAAATGTTAAATTTGTAGGAACATTAAAACGTAAAGTTTTTAAAAATGAAACAGTAAATGAAAGGTGGGATTAAAATTTATAAATAATTAAAACTTTTTTAGATTTAAAACCAAGGTAGTAGAATTATAAACTACCCTAGGTTTTAGTAACGATATCTAAAACAGCTATACAACAATCAGAAGGTGGCCCATCAATGTAATAGTTGTTTAAATGTTCACAAATGAGTTTTGTTTCCTCATTTGGAAATTGATTCGATAGCTTTTCACAAAGAGCTTCTAAATTCTCTTGTGTCTGCCTCGCATGAAGCTCATTATCTTGAGCCGAAATCGATGCGTTTTTTGAGCTAAGCGTGTAATAGATGATAGTCCCAATAGTGAAAACCAAAGTTATTGTGAAGACTATAAAAGCATAATCTGTCGAAGAATAACCGCCCCCGCCACCACCTGCTGGAGGTAGTGGAAAATCGGAGGCTATTGGTGGACGTGAAAAACGATTACTTTTGCGCATAATTTAATATTCCAATATCTAATAATTTTAAAGGGTTTTTAAAACTGTTTGATGTTGAACTTAATAAGTAAGAAATGCAAAACATAAAAATAATTAAAGAAATAAGTGATACATATGATCCAAAAGATGCAATAAAATTCCAACCATGATAAGCATCAGGATAATCAGGAATACGACGTGGCATACCAGATAACCCTAAGAAATGCATAGGAAAAAAGGTTAAATTAACACCTAAAAAAAATAACCAAAAATGAAGTTCACTTAATTCTTGATTATAAATTGAACCTAATATTTTGTGAGCCCAAAAGTAAATTCCTGCAAAAATACCAAAAACAGCCCCCATTGATAAAACATAATGAAAATGAGCAACAACATAATAAGTATCATGCATTATTTGATTAATCCCCGAATTAGATAAAACAACACCCGTAACACCACCAACAGTAAATAAAAAAATAAAACCTAAAGCAAAAATTATAGGTGTATTAAAAATAATAGCCCCTTCCCATAAAGTAGCAACCCAACTAAAAATTTTAATTCCAGTTGGAACAGCAATTACCATAGTAGCCGCGGTAAAGTAAGCTCGAGTATCAACATCTAACCCAACTGTATACATATGATGTGCCCAAACAACGAAACCCATAACACCAATAGCAATCATAGCGTAAACCATACCTAAATAACCAAATACAGGTTTATTTGAATGTATTGAAACAATATGACTAATAATACCAAAAGCAGGTAAAATTAATATATAAACTTCAGGATGACCAAAAAACCAAAATAAATGCTGATATAAAACAGGATCTCCACCACCAGCAGGATCAAAGAAAGTAGTATTAAAATTTCTATCTGTTAATAACATAGTAATAGCTCCAGCAAATACAGGTAAAGAAAGTAATAATAAAAAAGAAGTAATTAATAGGGCCCAAACAAATAAAGGTATTCTATGCATTGCTAATCCAGGAGAACGCATATTAAAAACAGTTGTTATAAAATTAATTGACCCTAAAATTGAGGCAGCCCCAGACAAATGTAAACTAAAAATGGCTAAATCTACAGAAGGACCAGAATGTGAAAGAATACTACTTAAAGGCGGATATACCGTCCAACCAGTACCTGCACCGCCTTCCACATTAACTGAAGCAACTAAAAGTAATAAAGACTGTGGTAATAACCAAAAACTAATATTATTCATTCGTGGAAATGCCATATCAGGTGCACCAACCATTAACGGTAAAAAGAAATTACCAAACCCGCCAATTAAAATGGGCATTACCATAAAAAAAATCATTAAAAAAGCATGACCTGTAATTAAAACATTATATAATTGATAATTACCAACAAAAATTTGACTACCAGGATAAGCTAATTCCATACGAATTAACATAGACATTGTAGTACCTAAGATACCACTAAATGCCCCAAAACAGATATATAAAATCCCTATATCTTTATGATTTGTAGAAAAGCACCATCGAAATATATCAGGAGAAATAACTTTATGTACAGTAAGAGAAATATACCAACGTATACTTTCCAAAAATGTTTGCGAGTTATTTATATGGTATGGTTCAGATAATTCAGAAGACATATTTTAAATAACTGGTCATTATTTCAAGCGCTTAAAAAATATTTTAATTATTAAATAAAATAAAGATAATCATATAATTGTAAATTTTGAGAATTTTTTATTAATGGTAATGAATACTTTAATTGTAAAGAAGTTCTATTAGAATCTTCTAGAATTAATTTAAAGGGAGATTTTTTATAGAATAAAAAGAAAGAAAAAGGGAAAATTTTAGGTAAAAAAAATTGAGACGAATAAAATTTTAATGGATCTGCAAACGATTCAAATATAGATTGAAAGACTAATAAGTTATCAAAGCATTGAAATTTATTAAAAAAGGAAAAAATATATTTTAAGTTTTTATTATAGGAAAACTCTAAAAAAATATTATGAATAAAAAAAATAAAATGTAATAAAGTAAATTTAAATTTTTTATTAATTAAACTATATTTTTGTATTTTTTGCTCTAAATTTAAAAAATAGCCAGGCATTTGATTAATTTCTAAAGTTAACCAAGAATTTGCAGGTAAGTACTGTAACAGGTCTGCAGCTAAATGGTTAACCCAAAAAAATTGGTTTATTTTTGATAATAATTTTCGTACTAAAAAATTATCATCTAACGATAAACCAAAAACCTGTTTAGAATAAAGTAATTCTTTAAAATTTAAAATAGAAAAATTAAAAAATTTTAAACCGCAAGAATTACTAAAAAATGAAGGTAAATAAATTAAAATATTTAGTTTATATTTTAGAAAAGAAAAAAAATTATTATCAAATCGATTTAAAAACGATTTATTACTAAAAATTAAAATTTTTTTTTTAAAAAAGTTTAATGAAAAAAAATGTTTACCCTGTAGTAAAAAAAGAGTTTCTACAATAGAAAATCTTAAAAATTGAATTGGAAAATTTGATTTAAAAAAAATATTTAAACCGTAAGCAATAATCTCTTGAGAAATTATTTTTGATCTTAAACGAGTATTTAATAAGGGCAATTCTATTTTTAAATCAGTGGAAATTAAAAAACAAATGGCATTACTAATATTCGTTATTTCTAATAATTTATTATTATTACCCCAAAAAAACAAATTTGTAGAAGGTAATATTAAAGACATTTTTTTAATATTAATGTTTTTATTAACTAAAGAGTTTAACGAATAATAAAATTTTAAATCTAAATCAGAATTAAATAAAAATAAAAGCGGAGATTTTATTTGCGAAAGGTTAAAAAAATTATTTTTTTTAAAAAAAGTATCATTAGAAAAAAAAGAAGAAAAACTATAATAAAATCTTGCTTTATTAGAAACCCATGAGTAATTAATTAAATTATTTTTTTTTGGAACTACTCTAAAAATATCTAATCCTTTATAGGTTAAATAAATATTAGTACCCAAACAATCACTTAAATCTAAGCTTTCAATAGAAAAAACTTCCCAAGGACGAATTTGGAAAGGAATTGATTTTAATGTTAAGGCGCCTACGGGGCATAAATCAATAACATTTGCTGAAATATCAGAAAGTGACAGTTGTATTAAATAATTTCCAATTTCGGAAGTTTTTCCGCGGCTTAGCGTTCCAAAAAATTTTACACCACAAATCTCTTCACCAAATCGAACGCACCTAGTACAATGAATACAACGAGTCATAATAGTTTTAATAAAAGGACCACAATTTTTTTTTTCTACACCGCGTCTATTAATAAAATTACGACCAAAGTTACTACCAAAAAAAATTGCTTGATCTTGTAAATCACATTCACCTGCTTGGTCACAAATCGGACAATCTAAAGGATGATTTAACAATAGCATTTCTAAAACATTTTCACGAGCCTTAAGAACAAAAGGGCTATTAGTAGAAATATTCATATTAGGCTCTATTTCAGTAGAACAAGCAACTACCGGTTTTATAGATGTTGCTAATTCGACAAGACACATTCGACAATTACCTGCTATAGATAAAGTTTCATGATAACAAAATCGAGGAATTTTAATACCAATAAGTTTACAGGCTTCTAAAATAGATAATTGAGATTTAAAAAAAAAAAATTTTCCATTTATTATGACAGGAATCATACTTTTATAATTAAATTTCAATAGAAAAAAAATAAAATTTAAAAATTCTTAAAATAATTAAGAGTAAAGTATTAATTAGTTAAAAACATGTTATAGCAGATAAAAATAGTATTTAATAATAAAATTTATTTGAAATAATTACTAAAAGTATAAATATACCGAACAAAAAAAAAAATAAGTTGTTTAATTTTAAAAATAACAGTTTTAGAGTTTAAAAAAAATAAAAAATTGAAATTTATAAAAGATAAAGAATTAAAATATAAATTATTTAATTTAAAACTAAAATATTTTTTTAAATATAGTTTTAAAAAAGTAAAAAAGGAGTTTTTTTCAAAAAAAGAAAAACAAACAATATTAGAAAAATTAGAGCCTGTTAAAAAAGGATAAGAATATTTAAATATATATTTTAAACAATTTAAATACTTGACGTTATTGGCTAAAGAAATAAAAATTTTTGGTATAAAAATAATATAAGGTGTTAATTCAAAAAAACGTTTAAATGTTAATATAGCTAAATGCTTTGTAATTATTGTTTTAAAGATAAAATTATTTATTTAAAAGCAACTTTTTTTTATTCATCAAGAGTAATGATAAAAAAAATTTAAAAATAAAATGAAAAAAAAAAGAAGATTTATAAGTAAAAATTTTTTTCAAATTCTTTTTTAAATATAAAATTTTTTTTTTTAAAATATAAAACGGGGCTAGAAAAAAAAATTTAAAGCGCTTAAAAAAAAAACGTCGTAAAGATTTTTTTTTTTTAATTTTTTGAAAATTTCTAATAAAACCAGCATTATAAATAAAAAAAGTCGCATGATTTGTATATTTATAAGGTAAACATGTTAACACATTTAATAAAATAAAATATTTTTTATAAATTAATAAATTAAAATTTTTTTTAATAAAAAACTGTAGCTTTAAAAAATATTTTTTTGAAAAAAAACCTAAAATATTATTAGAAAACCCTAAAAAACCACCTCTAGTATTTTTATAAACAAAAACTAAATTTAAACTTTTTAATAAGCATTTAAAATTATTTAAAGAAAAATAAATTTTTTTTTTAAGATAAGTATTAAATCGGGTAGAAAGGAAAAAAATAGAAGTTAATTTAGAATGTCTATAAAGAAAAAAATTGCCTTTAAAATAGCTACCCATTTTTATTTTCGATAAAAATTTCATCCGTTTAAATTTTTTTTTCAATTTATAAGAAAATTCTAAAAAAAAATTATCTAAAATTAAAATTATTTTAGATTTTGAAATCTTAAAGGTCGCTAAAATTAAAAATTTTGTATATACATATTTAGTAAAAATTTTTTGAATTAAAATTTTTTTAAATGATACAGATTTATTTAAATAAAAAGTACAAAGCATAAATTAAAAAGCTACTAAGCGCTTACGCACATTTAATATAATTTTAGATAATAATGGAAGTTTATATTTAGCTAATTTTAAAGCTTTAACAGCTAATGCAATAAAACTAGTATGAATTTCACATAAAATATACCCTGCACGAATTTTAAAAACCCAATTAGATAATAATTTACCTTTACCTTTACCCATTCGCGCACCTAAAGATTTTGATGTTAATGAACCATTAGGAAATGCAAATATATAAACAACTCCTTTTTTTTTTAAAATTTTATTTAATGTAAAATAAAGTGCTTTTAATTGACTTGGAAATAGAAATCCAAAATTTAAAATTTTTAATCCTAAAACACCTGCTTTTAAAAACGGTGAATTTGATTTAGAAGTACGAGCAATAATATGCGCTCTATGATAATTTTTAAATTTTAATTGCGATTTATTCGGTAAAAACATAATATTATTTTCTAAACACCCAAAGTTTTATACCAAAAACTCCATAAATTGTAAAAGCATGAGATTTTGCATAATCGATACGTGCTTTTAAAGATTGAACAGGCACTGTTCCTGAAGTAAACGTTTGACTAGAACCTCTTGTTTTACCCTTTAATTTTCCATTTATACAAAATTTAACACCTAATAAATTAGCTACTTTGTTTTTAAAAGGATTAGAAACTAGAAATTGAAAATAAGTACTCATAAAAAGAAGAAATTTAGCATGCATTTTTTTTTGTAAAATTCTAAAAATTTCACTAATAATGGAAATAAAAAATTTAACATCAATTTTATTTTCTAAAAAAAGAACACTTAATTGAATAAAGTCTAAAAAAAAATTAAAACGTCGTGGAAAAATTATTAAACCTAATTTTTTTAAATTTTTAAAGCATTTAATAATTTTTTTTTTTTGTTTTTTTAAATATATATTTAAATTTATAAAAGTAAAAACAAGTAAATTATTTTTAAAAAAGCGTAAAGTATTAAAAATAGCTTTAATTGTATTAAAATTATTCGTTAGTTTTAAAATTTGAGCTTTTTTTTTTAATTTTTTAAAACGAGTTAATTTTGCTACACGAAAAAACAAAAAACAGGTTAAAAAAATTTTATTTTCAAAAAAAAAGCAAAAAGAATTTGTTAAAAATAATTTTTTTTTTTGAAATAAAAAATTTAAATTTTTTAAAAAGTAAAAAGAATATAAAAATTCTTGAATATTTAAGCGATTATAAAATTTAGAAAAACGTAATGAGACTAAATTAGATTTTTGACCCATAATTTATTTTTTTTTTATTTGTTTTTTATTAATTGGTTTTAATTTATTTTTATGAAAATATTTAGCACGTGTTGTGCAAAATTCTCCAAATTTATAACCAACTTTTTCACGAGTAATTAATAAATTTTTAAATTTTTTACCGCTATGAACCAAAAATTTATGGTTTACAAAAGAAGATAAAATAACCGTATCGCGAGACCAAATTTTAGATATTTTCGTAGCTAGCATTTTTTTTTTTAAATTTTTTAAATGAATAAAAGGTCCTTTCCATTTTGAGCGGCTCATAGTTATAATGATTTATCTTTTTTTATAAGTTTTGATCTAGAAGTTTTTTTAAACTTAAACGGTTTACCCCAAGGCGTAACCCAGCAACATCCACCATTAGTCCGACCACCATGAGGATGATCTACAGGATTTTTAGCAATACCACGTACTGTAGGTTTTATACCAAGTAACCTATTTCGTCCAGCTTTGCCAATAACAATAAAACGATTAAAGGTATTAGATACGGTACCTAAAGTAGCAAAAGAGTTAGTATAAATCGAAATAATTTGATTTGATGGTAAACGAATTTTACAAAAAGTTAAAGACTTATATAAAAGTTGACAAAATGTCCCTGCAGCTAATGAGTATTGTGCTTTTTTATTTAATTTTAAAGAAAGAGCACTTAAAATAGAACCCGGTAATTGAAAATATAATTTATAACGAAAGCCTAAAAAATATTTGTAATTAGGTTTTGTACACCCAATAATACAACCACTAGCTAATAAATGAGTCGACAAACTATAAAAAAATTTTAAAGTTAAAAAATCAAAAACAGCCGAAAGAAAAGCAGTTCGATTAGGATCATATATTGAATATAAAATAATTCCTAAAGTATCTTGATGTAACGATTCAATTTTTCGATATAGTTTTTTACAACCAGAATTTCGACCCCAGACTGTTGTATGCCCAGAGCTAAAAGATTTACCAAAAGTTTGATGAATTTTAAAAATTAAAGATTTTAATATATTATTTGATTTAGCTAAATTTGTTTTTAAAACGTATTTATAATGACGCTTACTTGGAGTATTGGGATTTGTTTTTATTACAATCATAAAAGTAAAAATACTTAAGGTGAATAATGGGACTTGAACCCATAATAATTAAAGCCACAATTTAATACTTTACCATTAAGTTATACTCACCAAAAAATAAGCTTAAGTAGATTCGAACTACTGGCAATGCGCTTATCAGGCGCATACTCTACCACTGAGCTATAAGCTTAAAAGTAAAGCATTTTATAGGACTTGAACCTATATATATAAGTTTAGAAAACTTAGGCTTTTCCAATTAAGCTAAAAATGCGTTAAATGACGTCTACATTTTATAAAATATACTTTATATATATAAAGTATATATAAAGTATATATAAAGTATATATAAAGTATATATAAAGTATATATAAAGTATATATAAAGTATATATAAAGTATATATAAAGTA
>JACCDN010555444.1_pt1 | contig 21297 bp, 17 predicted proteins | sample 7441691 | NCBI WGS metagenome assembly JACCDN01 (sample SAMN15323439, study PRJNA562643) | freshwater metagenome | isolation source: river surface water | place: USA:Blue River Watershed | collected 2017-08-16 | reverse complement strand
AGCGGAGCAGCCGATGCCGAGTAGCCGGCTGCGTAGTCGTCGATCTTCTCTTTCCAGACGACCGCGCCGGTGTCCTGATTCAGGGCGACGATCTGGGCGTCCAGCGTCGCGAAGATGACCAGGTTGTCATACAGCGCAGCACCGCGGTTGATCACGTCGCAGCAAGGCATGATGCCGTCCGGCAGGCGGTGCTCGTACTTCCACAGCTTCTTGCCGCTCTTGGTGTCCAGCGCGTAGATACGCGAGTAGGACGCGGTGACGAACATTTTGCCGTTGTGAACCAGCGGCTGCGACTCCTGGCCGCGCTGCTTTTCACCACCGAACGAGAACGACCAGGCCGGAACCAGCTTGGCCACGTTGCCGGCATTGATCTGGGTCAGCGTCGAGAAACGCTGGCCATTCTGGCCCATGCCCCAGCTCAGGACGTCGCCGCCGGTCTTGGCGTCGTTTTCGATCATTGCGTCGGTGACGCCGGCAGCGAAGGCCGACGAACCGGTGATCAGCGCAAAGCCGACCGCGGACGCAAGAAGTTTCCTCTTCATTATTTGGATCTCCCCTTGGTTATGCCAATTTGGCTATTCGGTTGCAAGCTGCGGCCGTAGAACCCGCGTCACGGGCGCAAAGCAACGATTTGACATAGGCAAAGGGCATGCCATGAAATTTCTTCACGTGATACCAGCGAAACCCGCAAAAACTCCCATGTATTGCGGAAACGCATGTAACAAAAACGGCCAGTTGTCACAAATTTGGACAGTCGCAGATGCCACAACCCTTGTAACAATGCGGGTTCTCAGCGTAGTGAACTGATTGGCATAAAAATGAACCGTCTAGTCGCAATCTTCGGCAAGCCATGCCGGGACGTGGCATGATGGACTCGCCCGAGCAAACACATCAGGCAAAAAGGACTCGCCATGAACGTCAGTGCAGAGCTGTTGGCCAGGCTGCTGGCCGCCGCCGTTCGTTACTCCGGCCTGCCGGCCGTGGATGTCGCCGACCTGCCCCCGATCGAGCCGGTCAGCGCTGCCGTGCTGTCAGAAAAAGTGTGCCCGGACGGGCCCGAACGCTGCACCACGGTCGCGGCGCTGTTCGACACCGAAAATTACCGCATCTACCTGCGCGATACGCTGAAGGTCGATGAGCCCATGGACAATTCCTTCATCGTGCACGAGCTGGTGCATGTGCTGCAGTTCCGGAAATTCGGCCACGATTACTTCGGCAGCTGCCGCCGCGTGATTTCGAGCGAACAGCAGGCGTACTACGTGCAGAACAATTATCTGGGTGAGGAGGGCATCGACTGGCGCGAGGGCTTCCTGGTGCGCTTCATGCGCTGCCCGGATGACGAAGCCGACCCGCAGCGGCAGATCAGCGCCGATCCGCGCGACGAATTGCTCGACCCCGGCCGCAAGCTGTAGCGTGAACGCTGAGCCCTGCAGACGAGTGTCAGCCGCCGCGCGCTGATTTCAGCAAGCCGCGCTGCGGGTCATAGCCAGCCGCCGCCACCAGATAGAACAGCAGCGTTGCTGCCACCACCACGAACAGCGAAGCGGCGGCGGCTTCACCGTGCAGGCCGGCGCGCATCGCTTCCACCGCATGCGTGAACGGATTCACCTGGCATAGCCGGTAGATCCACAAGGCGCCGGCTTCCTGCATGCGCGCGATCGGATACAGCGCCGGCGACAGGAAGAACATCGGGAAGATCACGAAATTCATCGTGCCCGCAAAATTCTCCAGCTGTTTGATGTACACCGACAGCACCAGCCCGAAGGCCGACAGCATCAGCGCACCGAGCACCAGCGCCGGCAGCGCCGTCAGTACCTGCAACGGCGACAGGCCGATGCCCCACGCGAGCACGATCAGCAGGAATGCCAGCGCCTGCAGCACCGACAGGAAGGCGCCTGCCAGCAGCTTGCAGGCCAGCAGATAGGTGCGCGGCAGCGGCGCAGTCAGCAGCAGCCGCATCACGCCCATCTCGCGGTCGTACACCATCGCCAGCGATGACTGCATGCCGTTGAACAGACAGACCATCAGCGCCAGCCCGGGCACCAGATAGAGCCGGTAGTCTTGCCCGAGGTCGGGCATGTGACGGATGCCTGCGGCGAACACCACCATCCACAACAGCGGCCGTACCAGCGACGATGCCAGCCGCCCGGGCTGGCGCAGGAATTTGTGAATCTCGCGGCCGGCCACGGCGGCCAGCGCAAGGCGTGCATGCAGCAGTTTCATGCGCGACCCTCCGCACGGGTCAGATGGAGAAAGGCATCCAGCAAGGATGCCTGGCCGTTCAGCTTCATCAGTTCTGCCGCTTTGCCATCAAAACGCACTTTGCCGGCCGCCATCACGACGATGCGATCGGCAGCTTCTGCTTCATCCACCAGATGCGTGGCCCACAGCACACCCATCGCCCGTTCGCGGCACAGTGCTTTCACGTCGGCGATGATCGCGGCGCGCGACGCCGGGTCGATGCCGACAGTCGCTTCATCCATCAGCAGCAGCTGCGGCTCCGACAGCAGCGCCCGTGCCAGCTCTACCTTGCGCCGCATGCCGCCGGACAGCTGACGGCATGCATCGTTGGCGCGTTCGCTCAGACCGAAGCGCTGCTGCCAGTGGGCGATACGGCCTTTCGCGTCGGCACGCGGTATGCCATGCAGGTCGCACTGAAACTGCATGTTGGCCGTGACGCTCAGGTCGAGATCGAGCGCCGGTTGCTGGAACACGATGGACAATTCCTTCAGCGCCGAGATCGGCTCGACGCTGATGTCATGGCCCACGACCCTGGCCTGTCCGCCATCGGCGACAAACAAGCCGGACAAAATCTGGAACAGCGTGGACTTGCCGGCGCCATTCGGCCCGAGCAGCGCAACGAATTCGCCCGGTGCGACCGAAAAGCTCACCTCATCGACAGCGCGCCGCGCGCCAAAGGCTTTCGCAAGATCGCGAATCACGAGGGGATCAGGGAACAGGGACACAGGGGCAGACAAGCGCACTCCGCGAAGGCTGGTTCAAGGGAAAAGACGACGAAGGATTGTAGCCGGGACACGCGCACCGCGCTGATGCGGCGCTGCGCACAAGTAGGTGGTAACGCGGGGACTGGCTGTGTGGGGTGCCGGTTGTCGCAGGCCCTTTGTCCGAGCCTCATGCAGCGCGCGAGGGCAGGGTGCGTGCTGGCTGTGTTCTCAGTTCAGCGTGACCGACGTCAGGCTTTCCCACGGCCGGCGTGCACGCCAGTCGCTGATCCATGCAGCCGGCATCACCATCGCCAGCGCGCCGATGTCGGTGACGAGTTCATCGAGTGCCGCACCTTGCACCGTCACGTCCTGCGTCAGCGCCGGATAACGGCTGCTCACTTGGGCCTGTACCAGTGGCTGCAGCAAGTCCTGGTTTTGCCGCCACACGCTGCCACCGATCAGGATGCAGCGGGTGTCGAGGATCGCCGTCAGGTTGTACAGTGCGCGCCCGAACAGCCGCGCTGCGTCATGCACGATGTCGAGCGCTGCATGATCGCCGTTGCGCGCCGCCGTAAAAACCTCGGCCAGCGGACGGCCGACCCGATTGCCGAGGGTGCGCCCGGCGATCATCCCCTCGAGGTCGCCGCGATTGCCGCAACCGCAGAGCGCATCCGACAGCTCCGACATCAGCATGTGACCGGCATGTCCGGCATTGCCATGTTTGCCCTGCAAGACCTGGCCATCGACACAGAGACCAAAGCCGATGCCGGTGCTCCAGGTCGCATAGATGGCATTCGGTTCATCGACAGCGGCACCGAATGCGCGTTCGCCATGCAGACCTGCCACGCAATCATTCGCGATGCGGATCACATCGAAGCGTTCGCGCAGCACTGCTTCGAGCGGAATGTGGTCCCAGTCATTCGGCAGGTCGCCGGTGGCGGCGAGGCCGCCGCACATATTGGGCGGCAGGATGGTCAGCAGGCCATCATTGACGCCGCCGGCATCGCCATCGTTGACCCTCACACCGACACGCGTTCCAACACGAGGGCCGACATGCGCGCCAACATGCGCTCCCACACCAAAGGGTCCTGCGCTGCTGACGCCGATCTCCGTCACCGATGACGCATCGATGCCGGCGCGTCGGCAAGCCTCATCGATCAGTGCCAGCCCCTGGCGTGCAACAGCATCGTTCGCCCCCGTCAGTACCGTTGGTGCAGCGACACGCAGCAGCGGCCCGCGCGCATCGGCGATGCAGGCAGCCATCTTGGTGCCGCCGATATCGAGTGCCGCGATAGGCATGGCCGCCTGCCTGACCGGTGTGTGGATCAGGTACGCAGCGGCTTGTAGCGGATGCGCTTGGGTTTCGCACCTTCTTCGCCGAGACGCTTTTTCTTGTCCGCTTCGTATTCCTGGTAATTACCGTCGAAGAAGACCACCTCCGAATTGCCCTCGAACGCGAGGATGTGGGTGGCGATGCGGTCCAGGAACCAGCGGTCGTGCGAGATCACCAGCACGCTGCCGGCGAATTCAAGCAGTGCATCTTCCAGCGCGCGCAGGGTTTCCACATCAAGATCGTTCGATGGTTCATCCAGCAGCAGCACATTGCCGCCCATGAGCAGGGTCTTCGCGAGATGCAGTCGGCCACGCTCACCACCGGACAGATTGCCGACGATCTTTTGCTGGTCCGCGCCCTTGAAATTGAAGCGCCCCAGATACGCACGCGACGGCATCTCGAAACGGCCCACGGTGAGCAGGTCGGCGCCGTTGGCGACGTCATCGAACACGGTCTTCTTGTTGTCGAGTTCCGCGCGCGACTGATCGACCACGGCGAGCTTGACGGTCGGGCCGACCACGATCTCGCCGCTGTCCGGTGTTTCTTTACCCGACAACATGCGGAACAGCGTGGACTTGCCGGCACCGTTGGGGCCGATGATGCCGACGATCGCGCCCGGTGGAATGCGGAACGACAGATTGTCGATTAGCAGGCGATCGCCATAGCCCTTGCTGACGTTCTTGAACTCGATCACTTCATTGCCGAGGCGCTCCGCGACCGGGATGAAGATTTCCTGTGTCTCGTTGCGCTTCTGGTATTCGAACTCGGACAGCTCGTTGAAGCGCGCGATACGCGCCTTGCTCTTGGCCTGTCGGCCCTTCGGGTTCTGGCGCACCCATTCGAGTTCTTTCTTCAGTGCCTTCTGGCGCGCGGACTCGGTCGCTTCTTCCTGCTTCAGCCGGTTCTCTTTCTGCTCCAGCCACGAGCTGTAATTGCCTTTCCACGGAATGCCATGGCCGCGGTCAAGTTCGAGGATCCATTCGGCCGCGTTATCGAGGAAGTAGCGATCGTGCGTGATGCCGACCACGGTGCCGGGGAAGCGCTGCAGGAATTGTTCGAGCCAGTCCACCGATTCGGCGTCGAGGTGGTTGGTCGGTTCATCGAGCAGCAGCATGTCGGGCTTGGACAGCAACAGCTTGCACAGCGCGACGCGGCGCTTTTCGCCACCGGACAGCACGCCGATCTTCGCGTCCCACGGCGGCAGCCGCAGTGCATCGGCCGCGACTTCCAGTTGCAGTTCGAGGTTGCCGCCATCGGCCGCGGCGATGATCGCTTCCAGTCGCGCCTGCTCGGTGGCCAGGGCATCGAAGTCCGCATCCGGCTCCGCATAAGCGGCATACACCGCATCGAGTTTCGCGCGCGCTTCAAAGGCTTCACCGAGGCCGCTTTCGACTTCCTGCCGCACGGTCAGCTCAGGATTGAGTTCGGGTTCCTGCGGCAGATAACCGATGTTCAGGTTCGGCATCGGGATCGCTTCGCCCTCGATGTCCTTGTCGATGCCGGCCATGATCTTCAGCAGCGTGGACTTGCCGGAGCCGTTCAGGCCCAGCACGCCGATCTTTGCACCGGGGAAGAAGGACAGCGAAATGTCTTTCAGGATCTGGCGCTTGGGCGGAACGATCTTGCCCACGCGGTTCATTGTGTAGACGTAATTGGCCATGTGTGATGTTGAAAATCAGGAAGAGGGGAAGAATTGAAACGGATGGCCGCCATTTTACGGGGATCGGCTGCTCGCGGCGAGGCGTGCCTCCGGCTCGCGCATGCGCCACAGACTTTCTGCCGAATACAGCGCCAGCGCGCCCCAGATGCAGCCGAAGCCGATCATGCGATCGGTGCTGAACACTTCGCCATACACCCAGACACCGATCACCATCTGTATCGATGGCCCGATGTACTGCAAGAGCCCGATGATGGACAGTGGAATCCGGCGTGCGCCGGCGGCGAACAGCAGCAAGGGTATCGCCGTCACCGGGCCGGCGGCCATCAGCAGCAGTGTCAGTGACAGCGACTCGCCCCACGCATGGGAGCTGCCGCTGCCGGGAATCAGCAGGAAAGCGGCGGACAAGGGTAGCATCGCCAGTGTCTCCACCGTCAGACCTTCCAGCGGGCCAAGTGACGCGGTCTTGCGGATCAAACCGTAGACCGCGAAAGTCACCGCGATCACCAGCCCGATCCAGGGCAAGTGACCGGCGCTGACCGTCAGCCATGCGACACCACAGGCAGCCAGCGCAATCGATGCCCATTGCAGCGATCGCAGCCGCTCACCCAGCGTCAGGCCCAGAAGCACATTGAACAGCGGCGTGATGAAGTAGCCGAGGCTGGCATCGACGATATGGTCATCGTTGACGGCCCAGATGAAGACCACCCAGTTCGTGAACAGCATCGCGGCGCTGGCCGCAAAGGCGAGTGCGACGCGCGGTCGCTGTCGTATGGCATCGATCCAGCGCCACTGGCGTCGCAGCCCCAGCAGGCCCAGCAGGAACACCACCGACCACAACACCCGGTGCGACAGGATTTCCAGCGGCGGCACCGCCTGCATCAGTCGCAGGAAGACCGGGAACACCCCCCATATCGTGAATGCAGCACCGGCCGCGAGGATGCCGCGCAGCATGGCTCAGTCGAAGCCCAGCGACAGCTGCGGTGGCGGCGTATCCGGGGCCGGCGGCGCCGGCGGCGTCGGCTTGGGTGCGGATGTTGAATCTGACGTCGGCGTCGCGCTGGGTGGCGATGCGGGCGCTGTACCGGGAACCGCGGAAGGCGAGGCCGGCGCTTTGGCACGGGACCGCTTGCGCGGGGTGCGCGTGTTCCCGCTATCGTCGCTGATGTCGTTGCCGATCTCGCTGATGATGTCGGTCCTGGTTTCGGTCCTGATTTCGCTATTGTTATTGCTATTGTTATTGCTATTGCTGCTACCGGTATCGGTGCTGGTATCGATATCGGTATCGGACGTTCGTGCCTCGGTCGCTGCGATCACCTCGCTCAGAAGATCATTGCTGGCGACGACGTGTTTTTTTGTCGATGCGGTTTTGCGCGGACGACCTTCGCGCAACGGATTGCGGCTGCCATGCTTGTTGAACACCTGCTTTGCTTCCGCGCGCACGCTTGGGTCCTTGCGCATGCCCCACAAGGTGTCGCGCGCATGGCGTGCCGCTTCCAGATGATCGACGATGGGCATCGGATAGTGCTCGCCCAACAGCACACCGGTTGATTGCTGCAAGCCTTCGGGCATGGTCCACGGTTCGAAAATGTATGCCACGGGCACGTTCTGCAGTGCCGGCACCCAGCGCTTGACGAAGACACCTTCCGGATCCTGGTCTTGCGCCTGTTTGACCGGGTTGTAGATACGCAGCGTATTGATGCCGGTGACGCCGGATTGCATCTGTATCTGCGGATAATGGATGCCCGGCTCGTAGTCGAGAAATTCACGCGCAAGATGCAAGGCCGGTTCGCGCCAGTGATTCCACAGCTGGTAACTCGAAAAACTGACCAGCAGCGCCCGCATGCGGAAATTGATCCAGCCGGTTTGCGCGAGCATCTTCATGCACGCATCAATCAGCGGGAAGCCGGTCTCGCCGGCACACCAGCGCTCGAAATGCTCGCGATTGAAATGCGGCTCGCGCAGGCCGTCAAAGCCGCGGTGCACATTGCATTCCTCGATCTCGGGCTCGGATTCGAGCTTCTGGATGAAATGGCAGTGCCAGTGCAAGCGGCTTTCGAAAGACTTCAGTCCGGCCAGCGCATCCTTGGGCCGCACCGGTTCCGGCATCGCAAGGAATTCGCTGCGTGTCTTCCACACCTTGTGCATCAGCTCGCGGATCGACAGCACCCCATACGCGAGGTGGGGCGACAGTCGCGAGCAGGCATCGGCGGCTGTCAGCGGGCTGGACATCGCGTACCGGTATTCATGCAAATGCTTGCTGAAGAATTGCCGCACCTGCTGCGATGCGAGCTTGCGGCCGCCTGGCTGCCGCAGCGGCTTGTCCGTCCCCTGCATGCCGAGGCTGCTGGGCCGCAGCAAGCCGGCGGGCAGTAGCGGCGTTTTCGGTGCACCGATGAAATCAGGTGCGGCCAGCGCCGGTTGGCGCATGCGCTCCATCCAGATCGCTGCCCAGTCATCGCGCGACGCCAGTCGACGCACCACGCCATTGCTCGGGAATTCCTGCCACGCGATGCCGTGCACACGGCACCATTCGGCGACGCGCTTGTCGCGCGCATAGCTGATCGCATTGCCGGTCTCTTCATGCGAGTACAGCGCAAACGGGCCATAGGTATCGAGCACGCGCTTGAGCACATGGGTAATTTCGCCGAACTGCACGACCAGCGGACTGCCCCGCGCCGACAGGGCCTGGTCAAGGTCGGTCAGGCATTCATTGACGAAATTCAGGTGCTGCACCGAGTAATCGGGCGCGCGGATCAGCTCCGGCTCGTAGACATACAGCGGCAGCACCTCGCGGTGCCTGACTGCCTCGACCAGCGGCGCATGGTCGAATACGCGCAGGTCGCGCTTGAACCAGACGACGCCGAGCTTCACCGGTGCCAGCTCCTGCGCGGCGCGCCTTCGGGGCCGGTGCAATGGCTCCAGAATGCAGAAAACGAGCGGCACGCTGTCAGCGGGTTCGGGAACTGGCGTGGCGCTTCATGCAGCGTTCCGCAGGCGGACGCCAGGGCCTCCCGGTAACCGGAATTCAGCGTGGCGGTTGACTCCACAGTGGCGGCGGCAGGCAGCATGGTGTTGAGCTCGTTGAGGTCGCCGATGAACAGGGCATCGGTCACCTGCGACATTCTATCCATCACGAAACGCCAGCGCAGCGCCGACCACGGGAACGTCTGATGGAAGGGCAGGTGGATCACGCCCAGCCGCAAGCCATCGAAGGGCTGATCGGCCAGCATCCACGGATGAACCAGCCGTATCCGCGTCGCCTGCTGCAGCGCTTCGGCGCTGATGCGCTTGCCCGCACCCGTTGTGCCGTCAGCGACGTCAGCGACGTCGGGCGCGTCCGGCGGTGCTGCCAGCAGGTCGGGCTCGTTCATGCCGACCAGCGCCGGCATCGGCGCCAGGGTCGCCGGGCTGCGCGCGATGGCTTCCAGCGCTTCGTAGCTGGTATCGAGCGCGCTGCCATTCACCTGCCAGCTGGCCGGCGCATGTTTGGCCACATTCTCGGCATTGAACAGATAGGGCTTGGCGCTGAAGGTCGCGGCCACCCATTGCCAGGACAGGTGGTTGGAGGCGAGGTCGCCATCCAGCAGGTGCGCATACATCCAGTCGGCGCCGGCGCGCCAGTGCACCTTTCGCAGATGGATCACATAGCTGGCCAGCCACATCCGCGCATGATTGTGCAGGTAACCGGTCTGGTACAGCGCATGCACTGCGCGATCGATCACCTGCAGGCCGGTGCGGCCCTCGCGGATATCGTCAGGCAGGGAGGCGCTGTAGCTGATGCCGGGCAGCGCCGGCCGCATGTCCGACAGGATGGCGTCGCCGCTGCGGTGCCACACATGCTGGAAGAATTCGCGCCAGCCGAATTCGAAGGCCAGCTTGTCCTGCAGCGCCAGCTTGGGCAGCTGCGCGAACAGCGCCGGGATGTCGGTGTAGCCGTGCGTCAGATAAGGCGACAGCCGAGTGACCCGGCCATCCAGGTGATTGCGGGTCTTGCCGTACGCCGGGATGTTGATGGCCGCGATGCGCTGCTGCAGCGCGGTGTCGGTGGAGGCAAAGAATTCAGGCATGCCGCATTGTAAAAGCTGCGCGGCATGCCTGCCTTCAGTCCCTTACATGCTGCGCCGGTACTGGCCGCCGACTTCGAACAGCGCTTCGGTGATCTGGCCCAGCGAGCAGACCCGCACCGCGTCCATCAGTCGTGCGAACACGTTCTCGTCGTGGATCACGGCTTGCTGCAGTGCTGCCAGTGCCTGCGGTGCGGCGTCCTTGTGCTGTGCATGGAAGTCGGCCAGGCGCTTCAGTTGCGATTGCTTTTCGTCGTCGGTCGAGCGTGCCAGCTCCAGCATTTGCGGGATGGTGTCGCCCTTCGGGTTGCGGAAAGTATTGACGCCGATGATGGGCAGGCTGCCGTCATGCTTCTTGTGCTCGTACAGCAGCGACTCTTCCTGGATCTTGCTGCGCTGGTAGCCGGTTTCCATCGCGCCCAGCACGCCGCCACGCTCGGCGATGCGCTCGAATTCCTGCAGCACCGCTTCTTCGACCAGATCGGTCAACTCATCAAGGATGAACGAGCCCTGGTTCGGGTTTTCATTCTTCGCCAGTCCCCATTCGCGGTTGATGATCAGCTGGATCGCCAGTGCGCGACGGACCGATTCATCGGTCGGCGTGGTGATCGCTTCATCGTAGGCATTGGTGTGCAGCGAGTTGCAGTTGTCGTAGATCGCGATCAGCGCTTGCAGCGTCGTGCGGATGTCGTTGAAATCGACTTCCTGCGCGTGCAGCGAACGGCCCGAGGTCTGGATGTGGTACTTCAGTTTCTGGCTGCGTTCGTTCGCGCCATACTTGTCGCGCATCGCGACGGCCCAGATACGGCGTGCGACGCGGCCCAACACCGTGTACTCCGGGTCCATGCCGTTGGAGAAAAAAAACGACAGGTTGGGCGCGAAATCATCGATGTGCATGCCGCGCGCCAGATAGGCTTCGACGAAAGTGAAGCCGTTCGACAGCGTGAACGCCAGCTGCGAGATCGGGTTCGCGCCAGCCTCGGCGATGTGATAGCCCGAGATCGACACCGAATAGAAATTGCGCACTTTGTGGTCGACGAAATACTGCTGGATGTCGCCCATGACCTTCAGCGAGAACTCTGTCGAGAAGATACAGGTGTTCTGGCCCTGGTCTTCCTTCAGGATGTCGGCTTGCACCGTGCCGCGTACATTCTGCAGCACCCAGGCCTTGATCTTTGCGGTCTCATCGGCATTCGGTTCGCGCCCCTGATCGGCGCGGAATTTCGCCAGCTGCTGGTCGATCGCGGTGTTCATGAACATCGCGAGGATGGTCGGCGCCGGGCCGTTGATGGTCATCGACACCGAGGTGGTCGGGTCGCACAGGTCAAAGCCGTCGTACAGCACTTTCATGTCGTCGACAGTCGCGATCGACACGCCGGAGTTGCCGACCTTGCCGTAGATGTCAGGCCGCAGCGCCGGGTCGGCGCCGTACAGCGTCACCGAATCGAACGCGGTCGACAGGCGCTTGGCCGGCATGCCTTCGGACACCAGCTTGAAGCGGCGGTTGGTGCGGAAGGCATCGCCTTCGCCGGCAACCATGCGGGTCGGGTCTTCATTCTCGCGCTTGAACGGGAACACACCGGCGGTGTACGGGAAGCTGCCGGGCAGGTTTTCCTTCATCAGCCAGGTCAGCAGGTCGCCATGGTCGCTGTAGTTCGGCAGCGCGACCTTGCGCACGCGGTTGCCCGACAGCGTGTCGTAGTACAGGCGGGTGCGGATTTCCTTGTCGCGGATCTTCACCACATGCTCGTCACCCGAGTAGGTCGCGCGCAGTTCCGGCCACCCATCCAGCAGCTCGCGCGTGTCCGGCGCCAGCGCCTGATCACGCTGCGTGATCAGGTCATCGAAATCCGCGGTCTTTCCTGCCGAGGCCAGCAGGCGCTTTGCTTCCGACAGTTGCTGACGCTCACGCGCAATCGCGGCTTGCTTGCCGACGCGGCGGTGGTACTGGCGCACGGTATCCGAGATCTCGGCCAGATAGCGGCTGCGTGCCGGCGGCACGATTGCATTGCGGCCGCTGGACGAGCGCACATTCACGGCTGCCAGCTTGCCGGTAACAAGCTTCAGGCCCAGTTCGGTCAGCTTGGGCAGCAGGCCCTGGTACAGCGCAGTCACGCCATCATCATTGAAGCGCGATGCCTGGGTGCCGAACACCGGCATCTGCTCGGGCGACAGGCTCCAGGCCTCGCGATTACGCTGCACCTGCTTCGCGACATCGCGCAGCGCATCCTGTGCGCCCTTGCGGTCGAACTTGTTGATCGCGACGAAGTCGGCGAAGTCCAGCATGTCGATCTTTTCCAGTTGCGATGCGGCGCCGAATTCCGGCGTCATCACATACAGGCTGGCATCCACGTGCGGCACGATCGCCGCATCGCCCTGGCCAATGCCCGAGGTCTCGACGATCACCAGATCAAAGCCGGCAACGCGACAGGCAGCGACGACGTCGGGCAGCGCCTGAGAAATTTCGGAACCCGCTTCGCGCGTGGCCAGCGAGCGCATGAACACGCGTGACTGGCCGCCCCAGGGACTGATCGCATTCATGCGGATACGGTCGCCGAGCAGAGCGCCGCCGGACTTGCGGCGCGACGGATCGATCGAGATCACCGCGATGTTCAGCTTGTCATCCTGGTCGATGCGCAGGCGGCGTATCAGTTCATCTGTCAGCGACGATTTGCCGGCGCCACCGGTACCGGTAATGCCAAGGGCAGGAATGTGGCTCTTGCCGGCCGCCTCGTGCAAGGCCTTTTTCAGTTCGGGGGCTGCCTTGCCGTTTTCCAGCGCGGTGATCAGCTGCGCCAGCGGACGCTGGCGCGCGACCATGTCGCCCTGTTGCAGCGCTGCGATCTGTTGCGGCGCGTAGGTCGACACATCGACGTCGCAGGACTGGATCATGTGCAGGATCATGCCGACCAGGCCCATGCGCTGGCCGTCTTCCGGGCTGAAGATGCGCGCAACGCCGTAGTCGTGCAGCTCTTGAATTTCGGCCGGCACGATCACGCCGCCACCGCCGCCGAACACCTTGATGTGCGCGCCGCCGCGTTCCTTCAGCAAGTCGATCATGTACTTGAAGTACTCGACATGGCCGCCCTGATAGCTGGAGATCGCAATGCCCTGCGCATCTTCCTGCAGCGCGGCGGTGACGATTTCATCGACCGAGCGGTTGTGCCCAAGGTGGATCACCTCCGCACCTTGCGCCATCAGGATGCGGCGCATGATGTTGATCGACGCATCATGGCCGTCAAACAGCGAGGCGGCGGTAACGAAACGGACTTTGTTCTTGGGGGTATAAGCGGTCAGGCTTTGGGCGACGGACAGGTCGGTCATGGGTGTCTCCGGGCGGGCTTGAGGCGGCTTGTGGCCACCTTGTCGTTCAGGTTGACGCTTACGTCAACGTAAAGACGAAGTATAGCCGGAAACGGCCCTTGTCCATAGGACATGCCGTACGGAAATCAAGCAAGGAAACGTGGCCGGAAGCAGAGAGGGGGAAGGCGGGTGGCAAGGGGCGTTCAGCCCATACTGCCGAAGCTGCCGAGCCGGTTCATGGCCATCGTTTGCAGCGTGCGCAGACCGGCGTGATGCCGGCCAGGCGCGACCGCCCGGTGGTCAAACAATGACCTGCCGGCGACGCTACCGAATAACAAAAATGAAATTATTCGACCGTGACCGATTTCGCCAGATTGCGCGGCTTGTCCACATCCGTGCCGCGCGCGAGCGCGGTGTGATACGCGAGCAGCTGTAGCGGCACCACGTGCAAGATCGGCGACAACAGCCCGTAGTGCTCGGGCATGCGGATCACGTGCAAGCCATCGCCGGATGCGATGCGCGAATCGGCATCGGCGAACACATACAACTGGCCGCCGCGTGCACGGACTTCCTGCATGTTGGACTTCAGCTTTTCGATCAGCGCATCATTCGGCGCCACGGTCACCACCGGCATCTCTTCCGTGACCAGCGCCAGCGGACCGTGCTTGAGTTCGCCGGCCGGATACGCTTCGGCATGGATGTACGAAATTTCCTTCAGCTTCAATGCGCCTTCGAGCGCAATCGGGTAGTGCAGCCCACGGCCGAGGAACAGCGCATTTTCCTTGCGCGCAAATGCATCGGCCCACGCAATGATCTGCGGTTCCAGCGCCAGCACCGATTGCAATGCGGCCGGCAAGTGACGCAGGTTCTTCAGATGTGATGCTTCCTGCGCTGCGGTCAGTCGTCCGCGCAGCTTTGCGAGTGTCAGTGTCAGCAGGAATAGTGCCGCCAGCTGCGTCGTGAAAGCTTTGGTGGATGCCACGCCGATTTCGACGCCGGCGCGGGTCAGATAGGACAGTGTGGTCTCGCGCACCATCGCCGAGGTGGCGACGTTGCAGATCGCCAGCGAATGGCGGTGGCCGAGTTCCTTCGCATACTTGAGCGCGGCCATCGTATCTGCCGTTTCGCCGGACTGCGAAATCACGACGACTAGAGCGTTCGGGTTCACTGCCGGTTCGCGGTAGCGGTACTCGCTCGCGATTTCGACGTGCGTCGGCAGGCCGGCGATCGATTCCAGCCAGTACTTGGCCGTCATGCCCGAGTAATAGCTGGTGCCGCAAGCGAGGATCTGGATCGCATCGATTTGCGAAAATACTTCCTCAGCACGCTTGCCGAACAAATCAGGCGCAAAGCCGAGCACGCCTTCCAACGTGTCACCGATCGCGCGCGGTTGCTCGAAGATTTCCTTCTGCATGTAATGGCGGTACGGACCCAGATCGATCGCACCGGAGTACGCATGCACGGTCTGCGCGTTGCGCTCGACAGAATTGTCATCGCGATCGGTAATGACGATGCCGTCGAGACGCACGTCAACGACGTCGCCTTCTTCCAGATAAATGATCTGGTCGGTGGTTCCGGCCAGTGCCATCGCGTCAGATGCCACAAAGTTCTCGCCATCGCCCAGGCCCACCACCAATGGGCAACCGAGACGCGCGCCGACGATGTGCTCGGGCTCATCATCACAGAACACGGCAATCGCGAACGCGCCATGCAGGCGCTTGACCGCTCGCTGCACGGTGCGCAGCAAGTCGCCGTCATACATGTCATTGACCAGGTGCGCGATGACCTCGGTATCGGTCTGTGACTCGAATACATAGCCGCGCTGCTTCAGATCGGCGCGGATGTCTTCGAAGTTTTCGATGATGCCATTGTGGACCACCGCGATGCGCGGCTTGCCGTCGCGCTCGGAAAAATGCGGGTGCGCGTTATTGGTCGCCGGCACGCCATGCGTGGCCCAGCGCGTGTGCGCGATACCGGTGTGGCCGCCGAGTCCGGTGCTGGCCACCTGCGCTTCCAGTTCGGCCACGCGCGCGACACTGCGCGAACGCTTCAGGCCTTGCTGATGGACGGCGACGCCGCAGGAGTCATAACCGCGGTACTCGAGTCGCTTGAGGCCTTCGATCAGGATAGGGGTAATGTCGCGTTGCGCGACGGCGCCGACGATGCCACACATGGGTCAGTCCTGTTTTTTCTGTTTCACCGGCCGCTGCCAGTCGGGGATCGTGGTCTGCTTCGCACGCGATACGGTCAGGCTGCCAGCCGGCGCATCCTTGGTCAGCGTGGTGCCGGCGCCGAGCGTCGCACCCTTGCCGACGGTGACCGGGGCCACCAGCTGCGTATCGCTGCCAATAAAGGCATCGTCTTCAATCACGGTGCGGTGTTTGTTGGCGCCGTCATAGTTGCAGGTAATGGTGCCGGCGCCGATATTCACGCGCGAGCCCACGGTCGCATCGCCCACATAAGCGAGATGGTTGGCCTTGCTGTGCGCGCCGAACTGGCCGTTCTTCACTTCGACGAAATTGCCTATGTGAACATCCTCGCCGAGCACGGTGCCCGGACGCAGTCGTGCATACGGCCCGATCTGCGATGCGGGACCGACATCGGCGTCTTCGATATGGCAGAACGGCTTGATGACGGCGCCGCTCTGAATATGCGCATTGCGCAGCACGCAGTGCGCGCCGATCTTCACGCCATCGTCGAGCGTGACACGGCCTTCGAACACGCAGCCCACGTCGATGTCGACATCACGGCCGCAGACCAGCTCGCCGCGCACATCGATGCGTGCCGGGTCGGCCAGTGTGACGCCGCCGTTCAGTAAGTTATCCGCAACGTTGCGCTGGTGGATGCGCTCGAGCTCGGCCAGTTGCACCTTGCTGTTGACGCCCAGCGTCTCCCAGGCATGCGCCGGCTGCGCCGATTCGACGGCAAAGCCATCGTTCACGGCCTGTGCGATCACGTCGGTCAGGTAATACTCGCCTTGGGCATTGTCATTCGACAGCCGCGCCAGCCAGGCTTTCAGTGGCTTGGTCGGTGCGACGATGATGCCGGTGTTGACTTCGCAGATCGCGCGCTCGGCTTCGTTCGCGTCCTTTTGCTCGACGATGCGCACGATCTTGCCGTGCTCGCGCACGATGCGGCCGTAGCCGGTCGGATCATCCATGTCGACCGTCAGCACCGCCAGCTTGTCGGCGCCGGCTTTTGCGACCAATGTCTGCAAGGTGGCGGCAGTGGTCAGCGGCACATCGCCATACAGCACCAGCGTCGGCACGGCATCGTCGAGTCGCGGTACCGCCTGCATCACGGCATGGCCGGTACCGAGCTGTGGTTGCTGTAGCACGAAGTGCAGGTCGTCGGCTGCGAGCCGGGATGGCACGGCGTCACCGCCATGGCCATAGATCACACAGCAGGTTGAAGGTGACAGTGTGCGTGCCGTGGCGATCACATGAGACAACAGCGGCTTGCCGGCCAGTGCATGCAAAACCTTGGGCAGGTCCGATTGCATGCGTTTTCCCATGCCGGCTGCGAGGATGACGACGTTCATAGGCAGATATTGGAGAGGTGCAAAATTCTAGCACGCACCCTCCATGGCGCCTCGCAGGAAAGCGGCAGATGTTGCGGCCTTTGGCAGCGATCAAGCGCAAACGTCAACGTAACCTCGCGCTGCCGACCGTCAACGCTCAATCGTCGTTGTCGTCTTCGCCAGCCATCGGATGCAGCCGGATCACGCTGGCCCCGGTGCCGTCATCCGTGCCTGTCGCACAAGGCGTTTCATCGAAGGCGATATCGCCGTCCGGATTGGCGACGCCGGTCGCTTTCAATTGTGAAAAGTCGAACAGTGAGCGATCCATCAGATGGGACGGTATCACGGTCGACAAGGACGAGAAAATGTTTTCCACGCGACCCGGGAATTTCTTTTCCCAGTCACGCAGCATGCCCTTGATCTGCTTGCGTTGCAGGTTTTCCTGGCTGCCGCACAAGTCGCACGGAATGATGGGGAACTGCTTCAGTGCCGCATAACGCTCGGTATCTGCCTCGCGCACATAGGCCAGCGGGCGGATCACCACATGCTTGCCATCATCGGACACCAGCTTGGCCGGCATGCCCTTGAGCTTGGAGCCGAAGAACATGTTCAGGAAGAAGGTCTCCATGATGTCGTCGCGATGGTGGCCAAGCGCAATCTTGGTCGCGCCCAGTTCATCGGCAACACGGTACAGGATGCCGCGCCGCAGGCGCGAGCACAGAGAACAGGTGGTTTTGCCCTCGGGGATGACGCGTTTGATGATGCTGTACGTGTCCTGTTCCTCGATGTGGAAGGGTACATCGATGCTGCGCAGGTAATCCGGCAGCACATGGCCGGGGAAATTCGGCTGTTTCTGGTCGAGGTTGACTGCGACGATGTCGAACGAAATCGGTGCGCGCTCGCGCAGCGTCAGCAGGATATCGAGTAGTGCATAGCTGTCCTTGCCGCCGGACAGGCAGACCATGACCTTGTCGCCCTCTTCGATCATGTTGAAGTCGCCGATCGCCTGGCCGACAAGGCGGCACAGGCGCTTGTGCAGCTTGTTGTTCTCGAATGCGGCTTTTTCGGCCTGGCGCGCGGTGAGTCCGGTGCCCAGCGTCGCTTGCAAGCCGCTGCTCACGATGTCGTTCATGCCGACTCCTTGAAATGCAGCACCTCGACGCCGACTGCTTCGCAATCCGGATACACATCCGGCTTTTGCGTCGATACCTGCACCGCGCGTACCTTGGGATGCGCAAGCAGTGTGCGGGCAACGTCGTCGCACAGGGTTTCCTGCAGCTGGATGTGGCCGGTCGACACATGCGCCTCGATAGTGTTGCGGATGAAGTCGTAATCGACGACTTCATGCAACTGGTCTTGCGTTGGTGTCGACAGCGCGAGCGGAATGAACAGCTCGACATTGAACAGCACGCGTTGTTCGCCCTGCTTTTCGAAGTCGTGCACACCGATATTGATCATCACCTCGAAATTGCGCAGGAACAGGCGCCTGCAGTCAGTCAGCGCGGGGTGGATCAGCAGGGAAGTCATGAAGTGGGTCATTTCATCTGGGCCCGCAGGCCGGTTTGACTACGTTGATTTGCTCGGTCAAGGTGCAGTGCCTGCAACCGACCGCTCGGATGCCTGACCGTTTGTCAGGCACTCATGTGTTCAGGAACATCACATCACGCTGCGATGGCACCAGATGCTGGCCGCCGTCGACCAGCAAGGTGGTGCCCGTCACCGCGCTGGCTTTGGCCAGGTAACACGCGGCCTGCGCGATATCGTCCGGTGTGCTGCCCCGGCGCAGCGGGGTCTGACCATGCGCGCGTTCGAACGCCTGCTCGCTCATGTCACCAGACACCATCGTCAGACCGGGCGCCAGTCCGACCACCCGCAGCTTCGGTGCCAAGGCCTGCGCGAGCATCGCGGTAGCGGTCTGCAGCGCGGCCTTGGACAGTGTGTAGGACAAGAAATCCGGATTCAGGTTGGCCAATTTCTGGTCGAGCAAATTGATCACCACCGCCTGCTCACCGTCCGGCGTTGCCGCATGCAGCGCCTGCGCCAGCAGCAGCGGCGCTGCGAGATTCGCATGCATGTGCGCGTCCAGCATCGGCACGCTGAAATGGGTCGCATCGTCGTAGTCGAACAGCGAAGCACTGTTGACGACGCAATTCACGCGACCCAGCGCCGCTTCGGCACGTGGCAGCAGTGCGCGCACCGCCGCTTCATCGGCCAGCTCGGCATCGATGGCCACCGCGCGACGACCGAGGGCGGTGATCTCGCTGACCACCGTTGCCGCATCGCTGGCCGAATGGCGGTAATGGACAATGATGTCCCAGCCATCGCCCGCAAGGGCCAGCGCTATCGCGCGCCCGATACGTCTGGCGGCGCCGGTCACAAGGGCAATTCGGGTTGTCGTTGGCGTCATGTGATGGATGGATCTTTGCCTCTAGCCTCTACAATGCGGGTCATGCCATTGCCCGAACCTGCTGCGGACGCACTTGCTGCGTCACGCGCGTTGCACCAACTGATCAGCGCAGACATCCGCGCTCATGATGGCTGGATCTCGTTCGCACGCTACATGGAACTGGCCTTGTACGCGAAAGATCTCGGCTATTACGCCGGAGGCGCGGCGAAACTTGGCAAAGACGGGGATTTTACAACCGCCCCCGAAATCACGCCCCTGTTCGGTGCGACGCTGTCCCGCTTCGCGCTGTCCCTGTTTCCGCAGCAGCCGCTGCGGCTGCTCGAATTCGGCGCTGGCAGCGGCAAGCTCGCGCAGGATGTGTTGCGCGCATTGCGGGCGGCAGGCGCCGTGGTCGAGTCTTATACGATTGTCGAATTGTCAGCCGAGTTGCGCGCGCGACAGCAGGCCTTGCTGGGGCAGGATGCGGCAGTCAGCTGGCGGCTGTCGCCGCCGCCGGCATTCTCCGGCCTGGTGATCGGCAATGAAGTACTCGATGCGATGCCGGTGCATTTGCTGGTGCGTACGCAGCAGGGATGGCGCGAGCGCGGCGTGCGCGTCGATGGCGAGGCGTTCAGCTTTGCCGACCGCGCGCTGGCTGATGATGCGGCTTCGGATGCCGGCCGCGACCGCGCTCCGACGCTGGCCTCGCTGCTCGGGCAGATTCCCGACGCCGACCGCCTGCCGGTGGGCTACCTGACCGAAGTCCACCCGCAGCAGGCCGGCTTCATCCGCATGCTGGCCGACATGCTGCGTGCCGGCGAGGGTGGTGCCGCCTTGCTGATTGACTATGGCTTTCCTGCCAGTGAGTACTACCTGCCGCAGCGCGACCAAGGCACGCTGATGTGTCATTACCGGCATCATGCGCATGGCGATCCGTTCTTTATGCCGGGGCTGCAGGACATCACCGCCCATGTGGATTTCACTGCGGTGGCGCGCGCCGGGCTCGAAGCGGGGCTGGCGATGGGTACCTGGCAGAGTCAGGCGGCATTCCTGCTCGCCGCCGGCCTGCCGGCCTTGCTGCAAGCCGGCCAGTCCGACGATGCTGCCGCTTGGCTGACGCAGTCGAATGCGATCCAGAAGCTGACGTCACCGGCCGAGATGGGCGAATTGTTCAAGGTGCTGGTGCTGACGCATCAGTTGGCAATGCCGCCGACGATATTGCGCAGCGATCGCAGTTACCGCTTGTAATGCCAGGCCAGGCTGCCGCACTATCCGATATCAAACCCGCAACGATGATGCGGGCATCCCGTAAAATCCCGGGATATCCGCTGAAAGACCACGAAAGCCCCCGACCATGCGCTGGTTCCTGACAATATTCCTGGCCCTGGTGGTCTTTTCCTCGCTTTTGCCCTGGCTGGAAAAGCTGGGGGTCGGGCGCTTGCCGGGCGATTTGCGGTTCAGTATTTTTGGCCTGAAAATCTTTCTGCCATTCGCATCGACGATCTTGCTGACGATGCTGGTGCTGTTGATCGGGCGCTTCATCTGAGGCCTGGCAAAAACAGCAAAACTTGATGAGTCGGAAATCCCATGATCCGTTGGGTTATCGCAATTTTCTTGCTACTTGCCGTCTTTTACCCGCTGTTGCCGTTTCTTGAGCGCGTGGGCGTCGGCCGCCTGCCGCTTGACGTGCGCTTCCGTTACCGCGAACTGATGTTTTGTCTGCCTTTCGGCTCGGCGCTGGCGTGGTCGGCCGTCGTTTTCCTGATTGCCGAGCTCACGCAGCGGTTTTGACGCCCGCCGGCGGGCTTCGCCTGCCCGAAATTCCGCGCAAAAGCTGCCTTCCCGCAAATCGCTCGCGCTAAATTAATTGACAAAAGCAATGCGCGCCTTTATAGTCCTCGGTTCCCTGCGGAGGGGTGGCCGAGTGGTTAATGGCAGCAGACTGTAAATCTGCCCTCTTGCGAGTACGCTGGTTCGAATCCAGCCCCCTCCACCAGGTGCCAGGTCTGCAAGATCCGGTGTGGCAGCAGTAATGGCGGTAGTTGTGAGCAGTGAATCGACCTAGGCAGGTCACCCAAGCGGGTGT
>JACCDN011144124.1_pt1 | contig 21305 bp, 16 predicted proteins | sample 7441691 | NCBI WGS metagenome assembly JACCDN01 (sample SAMN15323439, study PRJNA562643) | freshwater metagenome | isolation source: river surface water | place: USA:Blue River Watershed | collected 2017-08-16 | reverse complement strand
TCCTTAATTTGTTTGCACAACTAAGGTAACCTTTGGCCCTTCACTTTGCATCTAAGCTAACAAGCTAATTTGAATTTACAGAAAGATTGTTGCACTACCCCTGAATACGACCTTTAACAAGCCTGTGCCTGGTACAGAAATCCAGCTGCAAGCCACAACCCCCACAATTTCCCCACAAGGGATTGTTGGGCATGTACAATAGGAACGCATAAAAGTGTTGATTTTGACGGGTTTTAAAGGTCTTTTCTGTGGTGCCGAAGCGCGGAATCGAACCGCGGACCTACTGATTACGAATCAGTTGCTCTACCAACTGAGCTACCCCGGCGCTTGTTGAAGTCCTCGCATTATAGGGTTCCCCCTGGATTGCTGTCCAGTCTCACATCTATCCGATCCTGAACAGACAGCCCATAGCCTCCGTTAAACATCGGATTGTTGTGTATTGGATGGGCTGTAACACTGGCACCGTAGATTCAATCAACCATACGAACCAAAACAAAAGGATATCATATGCAAAAACAACAAGGCTTTTCGATCATGGAACTGATGATTGTGATCGCTATTATCGGGATTTTAAGCAGTATCGCCATACCAAACTACAAACAATATATTATGAGGGCGAATATGGCAGAAATATTCACGCTGATACAACCTGTAAAGCTTGCCATGAGTGAGGCGTTGATTAACAACATGCCCCTACGTGATATGAATAGCCAAAGTCTAGGCATCGATCCCAATACACCCCAGGGAAAAATACGTTCACTGTCTGTGGAAGCTGGGATTATGCGTATTGAAGGCGATCGGGAAAAACTAGGTCTAGCAGAAGGCATCGATGCCATCATTACCATCACCCCTAGAACCGTTGGCGATCTGATTCACTGGGAATGCACGGCTTCTGAAACCTTGCGGGCATTATTACCTGCTAGTTGCAGGCCTTGAACTAATCTCTGCCAGGTTCAAAATGATCCAAATCGCTTGCCTTAGGTATTTCTTTGGAGGCTTCAGCAGGTACTTGCTGACGAGGACCAGGCAACCGAAATTGCCTGGTAAATTCAGGGGTTGCTTTAGACTGCTGATTCATATTTCTGGGCGAGCTATCGTTTAAAAAATCCCGCATCTTTTGCTCTTGCGTTGTGCGCTCTTCTGGGCTTAAGACAACCTTCTGAGAGGCACACCCATGAAGCAACAGACTAACACCCACCCATCCTATTAAACGCAGCATAACCCATCCTTAAACAGCCGAAACCTACAAACTTGTGGTAAGATCTTAACAGACTCACCATGAGACAACTAGTACCCTCGGAAAAACCTATTTGACGAGGCGCCAGTATTTTTCTAACTAACTTTTGAGAGTGTGAAATGCCTGAATACATTTATAGTATGCACCGTGTCGGAAAAGCCATTGCCTCCAAAGGCGATATCCTCCGAGATATCTCTTTATCATTCTATGATGGTGCAAAAATTGGGGTCTTGGGTATTAATGGATCGGGTAAATCAACACTGCTAAAAATTATGGCCGGCCTTGAAAAGAATCATACTGGAGAAGCCACACCCCGCAAAGGTGTGCGAATCGGATACCTCTCACAAGAACCTCAGTTAAACCCTGAAAAAGATGTACGCGGTAATATTGAAGAAGGCGTGATGGAAGTAAAACAATTGTTGGAACGCTTTAATGCGATTAGCCAGCAATTTATGGAACCGATGAGCGATGATGCTATGAACCGCTTGCTCGAAGAACAAGGCGAATTACAAAATAAAATTGATGCAGCCCATGGTTGGGAATTAGAACGTACCCTTGAAATAGCGGCCGATGCTTTGCGTCTACCACCTTGGGATGCAAAAGTAGAACATCTATCGGGTGGTGAACGTCGTCGGGTAGCCTTGTGTCGTTTACTGCTATCCACACCCGACTTACTGCTCTTGGATGAACCGACGAACCATTTAGATGCCGAAAGTGTGGCTTGGTTAGAACGCTATTTACACGAATTTACCGGTACCGTTGTGGCGGTCACCCATGATCGTTATTTCTTAGATAATGTGGCTGGCTGGATTCTTGAATTAGATCGTGGACATGGGATCCCTTTTGAAGGCAATTATTCATCCTGGCTAGCGCAGAAAGAAAAACGCCTTGGCATGGAAGAAAAACAAGAATCTGCACGTCAACGAACCATTAAGGCAGAATTAGAATGGGTTCAGAGTAACCCAAAAGGTCGCCGAACCAAAAGCAAAGCCCGTCTGGCACGCTTTGAAGAGCTCAATGCCAAAGACTTCCAAAAACGAGCCGAAACGACGGAGCTTTACATTCCACCTGGACCACGCTTGGGCGATCTCGTGCTAGAGGCACAAGGGCTCTCTAAAGGCTTTGGCGATCGAGTCTTATTTGAAAACTTACATTTAACAGTACCCAAAGGTGCCATCGTTGGGATTATCGGACCCAATGGTGCGGGCAAATCAACCTTCTTCAAGCTACTCACTGCTGAGCACACACCCGATAGCGGCAGTATTCGCTTTGGAGAAACGGTAAACCTAGCCTATGTCGATCAATCCAGAGAAAGCCTCAATGCGCAAAAAACGGTGTGGGAAGAAATTTCCGGTGGTAGTGATATGCTCATTGTAGGCCAATGTTCTATGCCTTCCCGTGCCTATTTAGGCCGCTTTAATTTTAAAGGATCCGATCAACAAAAACGTGTTGGCGATCTGTCGGGGGGTGAGCGTAACCGACTCCATTTGGCCAAACTGCTACAAAAAGGTGGCAATGTGTTATTGCTGGATGAACCTACCAATGATCTCGATGTAGAAACCCTAAGAGCCTTAGAAGAAGCACTCTTAGCATTTCCCGGATCGGCCCTGGTTATTTCGCATGATCGCTGGTTTTTGGATAGGATCGCTACCCATATCTTATCCTTTGAAGATGAAGGTAAAGTGACTTATTTTGAAGGCAATTATAGCGATTACGAAGAGGACAGACAAAAACGCCTGGGATCGGAAGCCTTACAACCCCATCGTATGCACTATAAGAAGTTGCAAACGATTAATTAGGGCACTCTCATCCGGCACTGCGTCCCCCCCCTTCTCCCGAAACTGGGAGAAGGGAGAGGGAAAGGCACGCCAAAGCACAGCTTTCGTGCTAGGGTGCGCGTTAAATCAGTGCCAATGCATCGCGCAAATGTTTAACCGGTGTTATCTCAATGCCGGGAATCGGGTTTTTAGGGGCATTACCCGCCGGTACAATGGCACGTTTAAAACCATGTTTGGCGATTTCTTTTAAACGCTCTTGACCACTTTGTATCGGTCTAATTTCACCCGCCAAACCAACCTCACCAAACACCACCCAATCATGTGGCAAGGCACGATCTTTAAGACTCGACACCACGGCCAATAACATGGGCAGATCGGCTGCGGTTTCACTCACCCGCACCCCGCCCACAATATTCACAAACACATCTTGATTCCAGGTAATCACGCCACAATGTCGATGCAATACAGCCAAGGCTAAGGCTAAGCGATTCTGCTCCAGGCCCACGGTCACGCGCCTTGGATTGGCCAAATGGCTTTCATCCACTAAAGCCTGTACTTCAATGAGCATAGGGCGACTACCGATCCAGGTGACTGTCACCAAGCTCCCTGCAATAGGCTGTTCATAATGGGATAAGAAAATAGCGGAGGGATTGCTGACCGCCTTTAACCCCCGATCGGTCATCGCAAAAATACCTAATTCATTCACTGCACCAAATCGATTTTTGAAAGCACGGATTAAACGAAATCGGCTGTCGCTTTCACCCTCAAAATAAAGCACGGTATCGACCATGTGTTCTAAAACACGCGGACCTGCCAGGGACCCTTCTTTGGTCACATGGCCCACCAAAAATAAAGCCACACCACTTTGTTTGGCGAAGCGAACTAATTGGGCTGCACTCTCGCGCACTTGAGAGACCGATCCAGGTGCTGAAGCCAGTGTCTCTGTCACAATCGTTTGTATGGAATCGACCACCACAATCGCAGCGCCTTGGGCTTTAGCAATCTCTATAATGCGCTCAACCGCTGTCTCTGCTAATAAATGCATAGGACTGTCGCCAACCCCTAAACGATGCGCACGCAAGGATACCTGTTGTAAAGACTCCTCGCCTGTGACATAAAGGGTTTTATGGTGAACAGCTAAACTAGCCAACATCTGTAATAACACGGTAGATTTACCAATGCCCGGATCGCCACCGATTAACACCGCCGATCCTAAAACGATTCCACCCCCTAAAACTCTATCCAGTTCTAAGAGCTCTGTAGAAAGGCGTACATCCTCCGCCTGGGGTATCGCGCTTAAGACTGTGGCTTCTTGTAGCGCCTCTACCCCCGCATAGCCCTGCAATCGCTTGGCGGCTGCGGTCTGAGCGGCACTTCGGGGTGTGATAAGCCCCTCGCTGAGGGTATTCCAAGCCCCACAGTCCCCGCACTGCCCACTCCATTTGGAAGCGACAGCACCACAGTCGGTACAAGTGTAGGCAATCTTGGTTTTAGCGGGATCCATGCGGCATTATAACATGCAAACGGCCATCAGTGTCTGATGACCGTCTACTGTTAAAGGCGACACGCTTAACGATGACTGTTAGCTTGGTCTGTTTCCTGATCAATTTTCTGTTCAGCTGGGGTTTCTTGGCCTGCTGGTACAGCGTGATGTTTTTTGGCATGATGCTTATGATGATGCTGTTTGGGATGATGGCGATGCTTTTTGGCACGTTTCTTGTGCATGTGTTTTTTATGCGTGCCACTCTGATGCTTGGCTGGTTCTGCCACTTCTTGGGCTTGAGGGCCCTCTTCTGGCATCATGTCATGCGCATACGCAGTAGGACAAGCCAAAGCAAGCGACATCACGGCGCCGACCCATAAATTTCTCATGTTTTTCCCCTCTATACTTCGGATAAAAAGCCTTTGAACAAAGACCGATAAATTAAACCATAGATTACTTTTTGGATCCCTGCAACCATGAGAAACAACAGAAATAGCAGGCGCAAAGACCCTATCAAACAACAAGCGCCCGTAAGCGGGCACTTAATTGGGTAACTCTTTGATGTGAGGTCATGGTACGTACAGCCATAGCCAAAGCCTTGAGCTGTCCAACCAATACGACCAAAGACTTACCCCGCGTCATGCCGGTATAGAGTAAATTTCTTTGTAGCAATTTATAGTGCTGCATCGCAATCGGAATAATGACCGCTGGGTATTCAGAACCTTGTGACTTATGGATCGTAGTGGCATAAGCCAGTGATAGTTCATCGAGATCATTGAGTTCATAGCGCAGCAACCGTCCCTCAAATAAAACGCTCAACACCCCCTCTTCCAGATTAATACTGGTAATAAAACCGATGTCACCATTAAAAACTTCTTTCTGATAATTATTCACCGTTTGAATAACCTTATCCCCTTCGGCATAGGTACAACCAAAACGGGTCACCGCGTGAGGAGCCATAGGATTTAAATGTTTTTGAAGGGCTATATTCAAGGTCTTCGCCCCTAAACCACCCCGATTCATAGGAGAAAGCACTTGAATATCACGAATAGGATCCAGACCAAAACGCTTAGGAATACGATCGCTTAACAAGCGTAGCAGTGTTTCATAAATATGTTCAGGGGTATCGACGGGAATAAAATAAAAATCACTCAAACGAGCAGGATCGGTACTCCATTGGGGTAACTGTCCTTGATTCACTCGGTGAGCATTCAGTACAATCTTCGATTCCTTCGCTTGTCTAAATATTTCGGTCAAATAAACGGTTGGAATTGTCTCCGAAGTAATGAGATCGGATAAAACAGCACCCGGTCCTACAGAGGGTAACTGATCCACATCGCCCACCAAAATAAGTACGGACTCATCAGGCACTGCTCTTAGCAAGGCATACATCATGGTGATATCTACCATTGAAAGCTCATCAATCACAATAAGATCGGCTTCCAAAGGATTGTTTTCATGCCGTTTAAACCCTGTCGTCTGCGGATCAAACTCTAGCAAGCGATGTAAGGTTTTGGCCTCTACCCCGGTAGAATCGCTTAAGCGTTTGGCAGCCCTGCCCGTGGGGGCTGCTAATAATATTTTCTGTGTTTTTATTTGTACGCTGTCTAAAATGCTTTTAACCAAGGTTGTTTTACCAACGCCTGGCCCCCCGGTAATAATCGTTATTTTGTTTCTGAGCGCCAGTCGAAGCGCATCTTTTTGCGTGTCCGATAAAACCAAATGATTGTGATCTTGAACGCGAGCAATCGCTTCACTTAAAACAATTTCATGGATCCACGTTGCCCTCTGGGTGGATAAGCGCCTTAAATGTCGTACTACACCTTGTTCCGCCCTATAAAACCCCATCAAAAAAATGAGCGTTTGGCCATCAGCATTTTCTATGACAATGCGATCTTCGCGTGCTTCAAGTTCTATCGCTTGCTGTACCAGTTCGGCACTCAGTTCTAACAGTTCGGCGGTGCTGTCTATTAAAACAGACTGTTCCATCGCACAGTGTCCCTCATTGGTATACGCTTGCAAGCTATGCCGAATACCCGCTTGCACCCGTAACATAGAATCCTTTGGAACGCCTAGACGCTCGGCTAAGCGATCGGCAGTTTTAAAACCAATACCTCGAATATCCAAAGCTAGACGATAGGGATCTTTTTGTACCAAGGCAATAGATTGCTGCCCATAGGTTTTATAAATACGTACAGCTCTGGCGGTACCAATACCATGAGACTGTAAAAAAATCATAATTTCCCGAATAATCTTCTGATCTTTCCAGGATTCCAGGACTTGATCACGACGATTTTCTCCAATGCCCGCCAACTCTAAAAGCCGATCGGGTTCGTTTTCAATCACATCGAAAACTTTATCACCAAAGGTTTCCATCAGTCGTTTGGCAAAATGAGGACCAATACCACGAATCAATCCCGACCCGAGATATTTTTCCATCCCTTCAAGGGTAGAAGGCATAATCACATGAATATGTTCGGCCTTAAATTGCAAGCCATAGTCCACCGTATTCACCCAGCTACCCACACAATCCACAAATTCGCCAGGATTGGCAGCAGCCAAATAACCCACCACGGTCATGAGATCGAGTTGTTCCTTGGCCTTGAGCCTTAAGACGCAAAATCCAGTGGCTTCACTATGAAAAGTAACACGCTCTATAGAGCCGCTCAAAGATTCTTGTTTTTCTGTTTTTTCTGTTTTTTTCATGATTTTTCTGCTGTACAATAGCGATCTTTTTTAATTATTTCTTTTTTTAATTGTTCTTTAAGACGCAGACACTTTGGCATCTTACAGCGCTGGTGCAATTGTGCTTCTATGTTTTTAATTTTTTCAGCTGTTTTTTGGCAACGCAATTGACGATGCTCTATTCTGATGCGTGCGAGTGCTGCTTGTTTGGTTTGGCGTGCTTGCTGTGCTGCTAAGCGCTTTTGTTTTTTTTGGTGAGCCTGTTCTTTTTTATAGATAAGCGCATTCTTTTTTGCCTGCGCAAGGGCTTCTATAGGATTGTCGCCTGCATGGGTTTGCTCGCCTTGAACCGAGGCTATCTGTATTAAAGGGTATGTATGGACATCATCTAATACGCGCTGGGAGTGCAAGCTGGGACAAGGACGATCTTGAAACGCAACCCTGCCTGCAGGATTGACACAGTAAAAAATGCAGGCTGCAATAATGCTAATCATACGGCAATCTGCCAATCAATCGGCGGGGATCCTTGTGCTTCTAAATAAGCATTGGTCTTCGAAAAAGGCTTCGATCCTAAAAAACCCTGATGGGCCGAAAAAGGCGATGGGTGGGTGGTTTGCAAGACACAATGTTTAGCGGTATCAATTAATTGTCCTTTGCGTTGGGCATAAGCGCCCCATAATAAAAAGACTAAGCCTTTTTTTTGTGTATTGAGTATTTCGATAACCTTATCAGTAAAAAGCTCCCAACCTTTGCCTTGATGGGACCCCGCCTGCCCGCTTTCCACCGTGAGAACACTGTTGAGGAGCAACACGCCTTGCTCAGCCCATGGGATTAAACACCCGTTAGTACTGGGTGGGATCCCTAGATCGGCTTTTAATTCTTTGTAAATATTCACCAAAGAAGGCGGACATTTTACACCCGGTTGTACTGAGAAACACAGACCATGGGCCTGGCCTGCCCCATGATAGGGATCTTGACCTAATAATACGACTTTAACCTGATCAAAAGGCGTTAGAGCAAAGGCTTGAAAGACATCTGCCGTCTTTGGGTAAATAACTTTTTGTTGATCTTTCTGTTCCCGTAAAAAAGCGCGTAATTGCTGCATGTAGGGCTTTTCTAGCGCCTGGCCTAAAACGACCATCCAACTTTGTTCTAGCATGGTTGCTCCAATATCCGATCTGCTAAATGGCAACAGGGCCGACACAGAGGTCGGCCCCTACATGCACGATTGGGCAGGCACTTGCTAACCCGGAAACGCACAAGATACACCGCATCTGCAAATCGGTATAATACCATAATCATGTTAGAAATCTGTCCGCTAAATGAACGAGCATTGCTGATCCGTGCACGGGAGCTTGCAGGCCTATCTTTAGGGAAACTTGCCAAAACCTATGGAATACCCTTACCTAAAACACTACTGCGTGCCAAAGGCTTTGTAGGGCAACTGCTTGAGTTGGCGCTAGGCGCAACAGCGAAAAATCAATCTCTACCCGACTTTCCCGATCTGGGTATTGAATTGAAGAGCCTACCTATCGATAGCCATGGCCACCCACGGGAATCGACGTATGTGTGCACAGCCCCCACCCACACAGAAGTCTCAAACTGGCAGGATTCTAGAGTACGACAAAAACTGCGGCATGTTTTATGGATCCCCATCGAAGCCGACCCAAAAATTCCGCTCCCAGAACGTCGTATTGGCACCCCGCTACTCTGGCATTTACCACCCGACCTTGAAAATAGCCTACAGCAAGATTGGGAAGAATTAGTCACTTTGCTTCGCTTGGGTCAAGAAGCCAAAATCACGGCACGCTTAGGCACCTATTTGCAGATTCGCCCTAAAGCGGCCCATAGTCGTGTGATGCATGGGAGGCTTAATGAGGATGGCGATCGCATTCAAAGCAACCCACGGGGATTTTATTTAAGAACACTCTTTACACGAAAGGTGTTGGAAGCGGGGTATTGTTAAAATACCACCTCTATTGTTAAACACTTTCAGTCTGTACAGCTTCTACAAACAAAGCCTCTAAGCTATGAACCTCTAGTAATTTTGCACCCCAACACAGCAACTGTTCGCTAGAAGCCTGTTTGACACGATCGCGATATGCAGTAGAAAGAGGTCCAAACTTGCGTTCTAGCAAAGACAATAGAAAATAGGACTCACCCCGCCTTTGCCCTTGGGCGTATTGGTTTCGTGCACGACAGCAAAAAAAATAATAGGGGCTGTCCTAGATAATCACTTAAAAAAACTGTATATAAACACAAGTTTCTACTTTAATATTATTAATTACCGATGGTAGACAAACTATAAATTTGCAAGTAAACTGGCATTTAAAATATAGAGACACGCCAGGAGTTGATATGAAATTAAGTTCTTTGTTTTGTTTGATAGAAGACTTGGTCGAAGAAAATCATTCTTTAGTACGAGCGCCACGGTGCCGTACACCGCAAATGATAAGAACTACGAATATGAATAAAGCCTATTTATTGGGAGCTACCCAAACACCTTCTGTAGACTTATGGGAAGAAGGTCGCAATTCTCTGACAACGTGTCATATTAGAATTGATCAATATTATTCAAGCGAAGATACCCAACTGTCTTTAGCGCACTATACTGAAGTACACCTCGATCCCCAAGGTTTTTTGGTCACCATCCACGTTTATTTTAATGAACAGGGACATTTAGAAACAGTCGCCAAGCAATCAGGTCCTTCAAACCCTGAGAAGGAAACTATTTTTTTATTATCAGATAATCAAAAAAAGACTCTTAATTATCGCGTGCGTGAAGCATTACCTCTTTTTAAAGATCTAATCTTCGAAAAAAGCACACGACGTCTCAAAGCAATCGAAAAGGCGAAACACTTTGAGGAGCAATTAACAGAACTCAGTCGAAACCTAAAGGAACCTACTAATAGATCTGAATACAGAAGGATTGCAGCCCTCTTTTCACAACACATTCAATTCATTAATCGTTACGAAGACAAAATCGTTTATCGTAGTCATTCCCTAGTAAATAAAATCATTGAAAAAATGGATGAAGAAGAAAGGGCTTTATTAGCACAAGGTTCTTTGACAATCGGACCTTCTGAAGAATCCGAAGATCAGAAAGTTATCACAGATCAAACACCTACAAAGTCCACGCCAGATCACCCTCTTAAAAAACAATCAATAGATACCCAAAGAGCCTCTACAGAAAAAACCGAAGCACTTCTAGAAACATTAAAAGTGAATCTTGAAAAGACCACATTGACTTTCCAAGTTATTTTAGACGCTTTTCCAATAAAACAAGCGATCGAAGATCATATGTTAGAGCTTCTTTTTTCAAAAAAAGAAGCTTCTGCCGCTTTAGAGAAGAAAAAGGCAACAAAACACAAAAAAATACTTAAACAAGCGCAAGATACCATCACTCAATATCATACTAAAAAAATGGAAGTACTGGACAATTGCTTTTGGAAGGGCGACTTGAATTCATTTGAAAAACTCTTGGATTTTGTTTCAGATAATGAACTCCTGGAAGCTATTAAAAAATGGTTTAACCCATTAATAACGACCGAAAAAACTACTTATTCTGACAAAACCATAGCTATTTTGAATTTTCTAAGTAAAAATTCGAATATTTATAAAAATTATGTATCCACACTAGAAAGGCTTGTTTTTGGGCCTCCAGGAAAATCTATTCGTTATTTTTTTATGATGAAATTACACTTTAATGATCATCTCAATTTGTTTGAAATGTTTCTTGATCAGGGTTTTGATCCCAATGGACTCGGTGATTCTGGCTGTAAAAATAAATATTTATCCCTCGTAAAAGCTATTGCTTACTTCGATCAGAAAAGAGCCCATTTTTACATTAAAAAATTATTAGAAATGGGCGCTCTTTTGGATATGATTAATACAGATTTAGAACCCTATCTAAATAAAGAGACAAAAAATGAACTATCTTTCACCCTAGGTTTACAAGACACCGCGAAAGACCTCGAAAAAGAAACTGAAAATCTTTCAACACTACCCGATTTGTTAATTGCAGCTCAACAAAATGCCTTTGATGTTCTAAAGGTTATGATACCCTATGCTGAAGGATACAGTATCAGTTTGGCATTGGTTTATTTAAACAGCTTGCCTTCATTTAGAAGAGCGATTGTTTATCATCAGGAGGGCATGGGCATTGCCCTATATTCATCTCAACAAACATTTGAAGATGCTACAAAATCCGATAAATTAATCGGAGCAGCGAATCATTTTAGAATTTTGATGTTTTATACAGGTAAAGATCTACAAGAACCAGCTTACCAAGCCATGCAGGCCCTATACTTGGCTTTTTTAAAAAAACATCCCGATCCAAACACTCTCCGTAACAGCCATAAAAAATTAGATTTTTTATTGGAAAAATCCTTCTATTTTACAGAAAATGATTTTTATGTCGTGTATATGGCTAAAATATTTTTAATCGCACAACAATATAATAGACTAGCATTAAAACCGGATGCTTTAGAGGAAATTCTTAAGGCTTACCATGAAATGAGTTTAAAGAGTGGTTCTAGAAATAAAACACCTTCTTTGAAAACAATGAAAATGATCGGTGAAACTTTCACCTTAGCTTTAACGGATGGTTCAAAAAAGTTATTAGAAGAAGCCTCTCGAATATTACAAAGAGAAGAAGCGACACCACTGCAGCAGACAAGCAGGCCGCGCCGATGAGGCGCAGGCCGAGGTCTGCAAGCCCCTCACAACTGCCCTCTCAGGGCCCCATCCTCAGCTACGCCTAAATCAACAGGCTAAACGAAAATGGCTTGATCGCTATCCCATAAGCATCGCTGGTTTATAGGACACCTTACAAAAAGTTTCTTTGACAAACATTAACAAAATAATAGAAATCACCAGTGCCACTGGCAAGGCTATAAAAGCCTGCTGATAAGCCACTAAGCTAAAAATGTGCTCGCCATTGGCTGCAACGATAGGATCCGTACCCATATCTAAAAATTTACCAATAAGCGGTTGAGCCAGCGCACCCCATAAGGTATTCAGCGCATTGGTAAAACCAATGGCTGTCCCTGCTACTCCGGGCGTATTGGTTTCGCGCACGACTGCAAAAGCAATAATAAATCCACTGGAACAAAAGCCGAGGAAAAACAAGAGTACTGACAATAACGATAGGCTTAATCCTTGCAAGTAAATAATGGCTATGCACAAAAATAATGTGAGCAAGGTTGCAACCATCATCGGTGGTTTACGTCGTTGGTAATAATCGGAAATCCATCCCCAGAAAGGCGCTCCAAAAACCCATCCTATATAGATGAAAGAAACACATAAGCCCGCCGTGTCACGATCAAAACCATGGGCTTCGACTAAAAAAGGAATACCCCATAAACCGCCAAAGGCCAGCGTGGGTACAAACATTAAACCTGCATAAAGCGCTGCAATCCACGTTTGAGGTTGCTTACAAACCTGCATGAATCCACGGTAAAAGGCAACCAACACGTTAAGGAAAGATTTGGATGTTGAAAACCGAAAACCCGCGACTTTAAGCGTGATTTCTCTAGGAGGATTTGGCATCATAGTCCATAAAAGCAACGCCAATAATAAGCCTACAGCCCCACCATAATACATACTGTGACGCCAATCACACCAGACCACAATTTTACTGACCGTAGATAGACCAAAGACTGCACCTAAAAAACCGACCGTAACGGTTAAGCCCGTCATGAACGCAAAACGTTTGGCAGGAAACCAAAGAGTGACAATATTTAAACAGCCCACCAAAGCAAAAGCAGCGCCCATGCCGATAAGTACACGGCCAAACTTTGCTTGCCATAAGGTTAAAGCAAGGCCAAACACCAAACTGCCTAATCCACATAAAAGAGAAGCTAAGGTTAAAAGACGTTTAGGCCCAAAGCGATCCATTAACATGCCTGCTGGGATCTGCATTAACCCGTAGGCATACAAACAATAGGCCGAGAGGCTGCCAAACTGCTCGGCTTCCCTGGCAAAAATAAGTGAGAGCTCGGGTTTCATCGCACTGGGTGAAACTTGTAAGAGGTTATCATAGAAATAAAATAGGGCTGCCAAACCCCATACTAAAGACGCACGCAATACAGAAACACCCCCTACGCCACGCTTCACTTGAAACCCCTTATGAATTATTTTATGGGCTTCACTTTGCTCTACAACACGCATAAAGTAAAGTTTTTCCGACGAAAAAACTTATCAAAAAGACTACTGGGCGGGATTGTATGAATATGCACGCGATTCATAGCGTGCTTGTAACGTTTCTGCTAAATCCACCGCACGTTGTCTGGCATCAGGATCCATATTATTAATCAGATCCTGTAAAATGCTTGGAATAGTGACCGATTGATGGACCAATGCAATGCTTAGCCATGCATAAGCCGCGACATCATCTTGTTTAATACCCTCGCCCTTTAAATACAACAAGCCTAGTTGGTGTTGTGCCTGCTTGGCACCTTGATAGGCCGCTTTGCGAACCCATAAAGCAGCCCTTGTAGCATTTTGCTCGACACCTTTTCCTTCCAAGAACATTAAGCCCACGCGGTATTGTGCCTCAGGATGGCCTCTTTTTGCCGCTTTGTAATACCACATAAGCGCTTTGGCTGGATCTTGATCAACCCCTTGACCGGCTTCATACAACCCACCGAGGCGGAGCTCAGCCAGCCTTAAATCGTGTTCAGCGGCTAAGGCGTACCAACGGTAGGCTTCTTTAAAATGGCAGGGCAAAGCGAAGCCTTCCCTATAACGTTCTGCGATTTTATACTGTGCCATGGCAACGCCCGATTCTCGGGTAGCCGCCTTATAATAGGCCATACTCTTGACCATATCCGGGGGTACACCACGACCCTGTGCATACAAAATACTTAACATAAACTGTGCATAAGGTTGATGGACTGCTGCTATCGTATAGAGACGCGCAGCTTCCCGCGGATCACGCTTCACCCCTTTACCTGCATGCACTAAATCGGCCAACTCCAGCGTTGCAGCCCGAAGTCCCTGTTCTGAGGCTTTACGATACCAGCCGGCCGCTTGTGCATAATCCTTATCGATCCCATAACCATCACGGTACAGATGTCCCACCTGTAGTTGAGCCACGGCAAAACCGCCCTCTGCAGCCCCGATAAACCAGCGAAAGGCCATTCGATGATCAACCAGCACGCCCTCACCCATCTGGTAGAGCATACCTAATTTAAAAGCTGCCTCGGCATCACCTTTTAATGCTGCCGCGTTATAATAGGCCTTTGCTTTTTGAGGGCTCCGGGGTACGCTGCGCCCTTCCAGATAGCAATCGCCTAAGTCAGACAAAGCCTTTACATCTCCGTCGTCTGCTAAGCGCTGCAATAATTCGAAAGCACCGCGTGCATGATGCGGTTTATCTTGGACTAAGAGCCACGCTATACGGTACTCTGCTTCAAAGGAACCCAGAGCCAGCGCCTGTCTATACGCACCTAAAGCCTTTCTTGGGTCTCGACGCAAACCATCGCCCCCCTGGCGATAAAGATCGCCGAGGGCTAAAAAGGCTGTGACTTCACCTTGATGGGCTGCACGTTCATACCAATGCAGGGCCTGATGACTATTCGGATCCACGCCTAAACCATCACGATAAAAATGCCCCATTTGCACTTGGGCGTAGCCAAGCCCGCCCTGTGCAGCTTTCACAAACCAATGCAAGGCCTCTAATTGATTCTTCTCGATAGCGAGGGATGAATCACCGTTTAAATACAGTTCTGCCAACCGGCCCTGCGCATAGACATCCCCCTCTAAAGCACAGGCCTTCAGGCTTTCAAAGACATGTTTTTTAAGGAGCCCGATGTGTGGCTTAGAGGGTTGCTCGTGGGGAAGCAAAACGATAGGCTCAGAAAAAGCCGGCTCAGGCGGCAAGGGCAGCGTACAAGCTGCCAAACTCAGAACTCCTCCAACCATCCAAAACCTAACAAATCTTTTCATTCTCATAGTATGGCACTAGGCTGGATCTTTGACTAGGCTCCCTCTCTACGCGTTGGTTGAGCGCCTTTGATGCTTATTATATCCCTTGACTATACTAGAAGACATGTTCGATCGACTGTTGAGCTGTATCATTTGCATGATTCGATGGCTGGATTTAGTCCTTGCCAGTATGCTGCTTTATCTGCTTAGTTTTAGTCCCCCTCGCTTTAGCCTAGCTTGGTATGGTCCGGTTTTTCGCAGCTGGTGCTGGATTTTTATTCGTGCCTTGGGTGTCAATCTGAAGGTTCATCAACACTATACAAAAACATTACCCAATCATTTTATTGTGATTGCCAATCATCCCTCTGCTTTTGAAGATCTGGGCATGCCTGCTCTTTTTAAAGCCCATTTTTTAGCCAAAGAAGAATTAAAAGCCTGGTGGATTTTAGGTCGGATCAGTCTGTTCGCCAGAACACTCTATGTACAAAGAGAAGATCGTGCCTCCCGCAAAGAAGCCGCCAAAACTATTCATACCTTGTTATTAGAAGGTGAAAATATTGGTCTCTATCCGGAAGGTGGCTGTAAGGGTCGACGTATTTTTTTACCTTTTCAATATGGCATTTTCGAAGCATCACTTAAAACCGGTGTACCGATTATTCCTGTTTTTATCCACTATGAAGCCCAAGCCGATTTTGAATGGTCTGAAGATGAAAGCTTAATCAAAACACTTCAAAAAATTTATCGGTCTAAAAATAAAACGGTGAATTATTATATTTTCGACCCCATCGACCCAAAAGATTTTGAGAACAAAGAATCTTTGTGTGAACATGTGCAAATGCTCTATCTTCAGTGGCAAAAAAAATATTTAGAATAGATACGATTAATGCGTAGAACGCCTGCGCTTATTATCAACTTCTACAGGTACCCTATTTTCTACACGTGCAGCTTCAATCGATCGTTTTTTATTATTTTTATTCGCCTCTGCCATTAATTTTTGCAGATTATTCATAAACAGCAAAGGCGATACCGTTGTCGTCCCACCCATGGTTTCAGAAGTTTTTGGGGCATTTTCAGACGTTTCGGTACTCAAAGCACCCAAGGTTGATAAACTGAAAACGCTTTTTAATACAATGTTTTTACCTTCAGGTACAACGGATCTTTCACAGAATCGTGGTGCTTTCTTTTGTGTGCCCGCAACAGACATGCGATTAGGAACTGCACATTGATTTTGAACATCATTGACCTGTAAACGATACTGCGGTAAAAAAGTTCGATCTTTTTTAATGGTTCTGCGAACATGACTTCTACTGTCTTGGTTGACACGTTTATGGTCAGCAACAAACTGAATACTTCCTGTCTTGTCTAACTTCATATCCATCATCCTTGATAGTTTGAAACATCTAGAAAGTGAATCCTAGCATGGTAATAAGCTAATCATGCATCAAACAAAACAGCGTTTCTCGCGTTGTGCGCGTACCATTAAAACTGAAAACTTTGTGCGCTACTGCATACAATATTCGAATTATTAACAGAGTTTAGTCTATAAATTGTGTGTCGTAACTGATACAAGAATCATGGATCTTTATTGAAGAAACAATGGCTTGTCATTTTGAATATTATTGGCATTGTGCGGATCCCTTCCAAAATAAAGGGATCCGACTATATAAAATCACAGTGGTCTTAACAGCGATCTTAAAAAGGAATATCATCATCGAAGGCTTCTTCTTTCATAGCGACACCCGCGACTGCGGTTGTTTTCTTAGGTTGCTGCCTTTGGTCGAAATGATCCTGTGATTCAGGCATGCTTTGTGCACTTTCTGAATGACCTGCATCAAATCCAGCACCCTCGCCTTTTGCATCCATTAATTGCATACTCGAAGCAATGATTTCTGTGGTATAGCGATCTTGCCCATTCGCATCTTGCCACTTGTTGGTTTTTAAGGCGCCTTCTATAAACACTCGGGATCCTTTACGCAAATATTGTGCAGCTATTTCGCCTAAACGATTAAATAACACAATACGATGCCATTCAGTGCGCTCTTGACGCTCACCACTTTGGCGATCTTTCCATACTTCCGTAGTTGCCACACGAATATTCGTCACAGCTGAACCACTAGGCATGTACCGAACTTCTGGATCAACGCCCAGATTGCCCATAATCATAACCTTATTAATACCTCGTGCCATTTTCACTCCCCCTTATACATTGCCTATAAAAAAACAAAAAACTAATCACTGTGCAAGCCACTGCCCCTAACAAAACGGCCTGTGTACCATATAGGTCATCCAGCTTACCACCTATCCACCCACCCATAAATAAACCCAAAAACTGTGCGCTCGAATACACACCCATGGCGGTGCCTTTAAGAGAGGGTGGCGCAAACTGTGAAACCAAGGCTGGCAACCCCGCTTCTAAAAGATTAAAGGCTGTAAAAAAAAGCCATAAAACCAGCGCCAAGCCATAAAGATGCTCCAAGGCAACACAAAATCCCAGTTGGGACAGCACCAATGCTAATATAGGAAGGCCCAATGCAGCGGGCCGATGATGTCGCCCGCTCATCATAAGCCAAGGAATCGTGCTAAACAATGCGCATAAAAACACAGGGGCATAAAATCGCCAACTGCTGGCTTCTGTGTATCCCCCCTTATTTAAAGCGCCTGGGATCTTTAAAAAGACAGCAACCAAACTTGCATGCAAGGCAAAGACTCCCAGTGCCAAGGAGAGAAACCTTAAATCTTTTAAGACGGTAGAGAGATCGCGCCATACAGAGGCTGAAACAGGTCCTAAGGGTGCTACTGGCTTGGGAACAAAGCTTATAAGGAGTATAAGGGCAAGACAGCCCAATAAAGCCGTGATCCAAAAAATACCCTGCATGCCAACCCAGGCACTGAGCAAGGGTCCTAACACCATGGCTACAGCAAAAGAAAGACCAATACTGAGACCAATAAACCCCATAATCCGTGTACGGAAAGGTATGGGCGTTAGGTCTGTCACCAAGGCCATAATCACCCCCCCTATCGCACTTGCCCCTTGGAGTAAACGACCCAGGATCACCCCCTGAATGCTATCTGAGGTGGCTGCCACGACGCTACCTACTATAAAAGATATAAGACCCAGAAACAGGATAGGCCTGCGACCCATCCTATCGGAGAGGATCCCAAAAGGGATCTGCAAGAAAGCCTGCGTTAAACCATAAGCGCCCAAGGCTAGGCCTACTAATGTGGGTGTGGCACCCTGTAGATCTTTGGCATACAAAGCGAATAGTGGGAAAATCATAAACAATCCCAACATTCGCAGTGCAAATAGTCCGGTTAATGCCATCAATGCACGTTTTTCCAAGCTAGTTATAATAATCATAGGGTATTGTTTTCCGACTCTTCACACCATCGGGTATTTATCGTATAGTACCAACTTCATGCAAACAATTACTATCCGCGGTGCCCGAACACATAATCTTAAGAACATTCACTTAGAAATCCCCCGTGACCAGCTTATTGTGATTACAGGATTATCGGGCTCGGGTAAATCCTCCCTGGCCTTCGACACCCTGTACGCAGAAGGCCAACGTCGTTATGTGGAATCGCTTTCAGCCTATGCTCGGCAATTTTTATCTTTGATGGAAAAACCCGATGTGGATCATATCGAAGGTTTATCACCCGCCATTGCCATTGAACAAAAATCTGTTTCACATAATCCACGATCGACCGTGGGTACCACCACTGAAATCTACGATTATTTAAGACTGCTCTTTGCCAGAGTTGGCACACCTTATTGTCCTGAACATAAGGAGGCATTAAGCGCCAAAACTGTGAGCCAAATGGTGGATCATTTGCTAGCGCTGCCTTTACAGAGCAAGATTATGCTTTTAGCACCCATCATACAAGATAGAAAAGGTGAGCATCTTCAGAAATTAGCCGAACTACGTGCCCAGGGTTTTATTCGGGTGCAAATAGATGAGACAATTTATGAATTAGATAACCTGCCAAAACTCGACGCGAGACGCAAACATAGTATTAGTGTGGTGGTGGATCGTCTGAGCATTAAACCTGAAATACAAGGGCGTTTAGCGGATTCTCTGGAAACAGCACTTAACCTTAGCAAAGGCTTGGTACACATTCAGGGCTTGGATAAAGATAATCACTGCACACAAACATGGACCTTTTCTTCAACCTTTGCCTGCCCTCTCTGTGGCTATAGCTTAAGCGAATTAGAACCACGTCTTTTTTCTTTCAATAGTCCTGCGGGCGCCTGCCAGAGTTGTGACGGCCTAGGGGTAAAGCCTTTTATGGATCCCCAAAAAGTGGTGATGGATGAAAATAAAAGTTTAGCGGAAGGTGCCATTCGACAATGGGATCAATACCATTATTATTACTACAGCATGTTATGTTCTTTGGCCAAGCATTATAGTTTTGATCTCACGATGCCTTTTAAAAAGCTTGATCAAAAAATAAAGGATATTCTGCTCTATGGTAATGGGGATGTGCAGATTGCCTTTCGTTATATCCAAGATAATGGCTCCATTACCACTCGAAAACACGCCTTTGAAGGCATTATTCGTAATATGGAAAGACGTTATCGCGAAACAGAATCGCATGCGGTGCGTGAGGAACTGTCTAAATATCTTACCCAACAAGCATGCCAAGATTGCCAAGGTTCAAGGTTACAAGAAAAAGCCCGCAATGTTTTTATTCAAGATCATAATCTATCGGCCATCACAGCCTTACCCATTGCCAAAAGTTTGATCTTTTTTGAAAATGTACGTTTTGGTCCCACCCAACAGACCATTGCCGATAAAATACTCAAAGAAATTATGGCGCGCCTTCGATTTTTAATGAATGTGGGTCTGGAATATCTTTCTTTAGATCGCAGCGCAGAGACGCTTTCGGGGGGAGAGACCCAACGTATTCGTTTGGCGAGTCAAATAGGCGCGGGATTGGTAGGCGTTTTATATGTACTCGATGAGCCCTCGATTGGACTGCATCAACGCGATAATGCACGTTTGCTGAAAACTTTGCATCATCTGCGTGATTTAGGCAATACCGTCATTGTGGTTGAACACGATGAAGAAGCCATCTTAAGTGCACAACATGTGATTGATATAGGACCGGGGGCCGGTGTTCATGGTGGTTATGTGGTAGCCCAAGGCACACCCCAAGCTATTATGAACACTAAAGAATCTTTAACCGGACAATATTTGTCTGGTACACAAAGCATTACCCTACCCGCTAAACGTCGAAAGCCCAATCAAAATCGCATGCTAAGCCTTAGCGATGCTGCAGGCAATAATCTTAAAACCATTAGTGTCGATTTTCCATTAGGACTTATTACCGCCGTGACGGGTGTTTCTGGCTCGGGCAAATCGACGCTGATTAACGATACGCTATACCCTGTCGTTGCTAAAGCCTTAAATGGTGTAAAACAAGCCGATGCTAAAAAGCACACGGCTGTTAAAGGCTTAGAACACTTAGACAAAGTCATTGATATTGATCAAAGTCCTATTGGCCGCACACCCCGCTCCAATGCTGCGACTTATACAGGTTTATTTACGGATATTCGTGATTTATTTTCCAATACCGAAGAATCCCGCAGTAGAGGCTATAAGGTGGGCCGCTTTAGTTTTAATGTCAAAGGCGGACGCTGTGAAGCTTGCGAAGGCGATGGCTTAATCAAAGTCGCCATGCATTTCTTAGCCGATGTTTTTGTGCCTTGTGATGTCTGCCATGGCAAACGTTATAATCGCGAAACGCTGGAAGTCTATTACAAAGGTAAAAATATTCACGAAGTCCTGGATATGACTGTCGAAGAAGCCTTTGTCTTTTTTAAAGCGCATCCCAGCATTGCACGTCGTTTAGAAACGCTTATCGATGTAGGTCTTGCTTATATTAAAATAGGCCAAAGTGCGACCACCCTTTCAGGGGGCGAAGCCCAACGCATTAAACTCTCTAAAGAATTATCACGCCGCGATACCGGACAAACCCTTTATATTTTGGATGAGCCTACCACGGGCTTGCATTTTCATGATATTAAACATTTACTCGAAGTTTTGCAGCGACTCTGTGAACGGGGTAATACCATTATCATTATCGAACACAATCTAGATGTCATTAAAACCGTGGATTGGATTATTGATCTGGGCCCTGAAGGTGGAGATGGTGGTGGACAAATTGTGGCGATGGGTACACCTGAAACCGT
>JACCDN010577983.1_pt1 | contig 21312 bp, 16 predicted proteins | sample 7441691 | NCBI WGS metagenome assembly JACCDN01 (sample SAMN15323439, study PRJNA562643) | freshwater metagenome | isolation source: river surface water | place: USA:Blue River Watershed | collected 2017-08-16 | reverse complement strand
GCTCCATCAAGCCCCACACCCACTTCACGGGCGAGATCTATGTCTTGTCCAAGGACGAGGGCGGCCGCCACACACCTTTCTTCAACAACTACCGCCCCCAGTTCTACTTCCGTACAACGGACGTGACTGGTGCGATCGAGTTGCCAGAAGGCAAGGAAATGGTCATGCCAGGTGACAACGTGTCGATCACAGTCAAGCTGATCAACCCCATCGCCATGGAAGAAGGTCTGCGCTTCGCTATCCGTGAAGGTGGCCGTACCGTTGGTGCGGGTGTTGTTGCCAAGATCATCGCCTAAGGATATTGAAGGGGTATAGCTCAATTGGCAGAGCGTCGGTCTCCAAAACCGAAGGTTGTAGGTTCGATTCCTACTGCCCCTGCCAACCGGTTTATTTGAAACTGGTGGCAAATCAGGCCCGCTACGCAGTAGCGGGCTTTGGTGTCTTGAGCTTTGTGCTTTGGGTAAATTGAAAATCGCGAACTACTAAATTATGGCCACGTCACAAATTGAAACCGTCAACACTGGGGCAGACAAAGCCAAGTTGGCTACCGCCTCGGTGTTGGGGGTGGCTGCGCTGGTTGCCTTTTATGTGCTGGATAAACAGGGGGCGCTGATTCAATGGTCCGTGTTTTTGCTGGGATTGATTGCGGCTGTTGCTGTCTTTTTTGTTTCTGAGACCGGTAAGCAGCTCATTGCATTTGGGCGTGATGCATGGCGCGAGGTTCGTAAGGTTGTTTGGCCTGCACGCAAAGAGGCGATTCAAATTACCGCGTATGTTTTTGGTTTTGTATTGATCATGGCGATTTTCTTGTGGGTGACTGACAAGACGCTTGAATGGCTTCTATACGATTTGATTCTGGGGTGGAAAAAATGATGACTGATGTCGTAGAAACCCTGGTGGCTGATGGTGCAATAGCGGCTGTGGCGAATCCAGATTTGCGTTGGTATGTCGTTCATGCCTATTCTGGTATGGAAAAAGCGGTTGAGCGCAACATTCAAGAGCGAATTACTCGTGCTGGCATGCAAGGCAAATTCGGCCGCATCCTGGTTCCAATGGAAGAGGTGGTAGAGGTCAAGAATGGCCAAAAGAAAACCACTGAGCGCAAGTTTTTCCCGGGCTATGTGCTGGTCGAGATGGTGATGGATGACGACACATGGCACTTGATCAAGCACACCAATAAGGTGACGGGCTTTGTTGGTGGTGCCAAGAATCGGCCGGCTCCAATTTCTGAAGCTGAAGTTCTGAAGATTGTCAATCAGATGCAAGAGGGTACGGACAAGCCGCGCCACAAGGTAGAGTTTGTTGTGGGTGAGTTCGTGCGGGTCAAGGAAGGCCCATTCACCGATTTCAATGGATCGGTTGAAGACGTGAACTACGAAAAAAGCAAGGTGAGGGTGTCTGTCACCATTTTTGGACGCGCAACGCCTGTTGAGCTGGAATTTTCGCAAATCGAAAAGACCTAAGGTTTGGTTTTATGGTTTTGGCGCTTTTCCGACTCGGCGCCAAATGTTTAGCGAAGAGTCTTTAACCCCGGGAAGCCACGGGCCGAATATTTCAGGCCTAAGGCGTTATGACCCGTAAGGAGTAATCATGGCGAAAAAAATCGTCGGTTTTGTCAAGCTGCAAGTGCCAGCTGGTAAGGCCAATCCATCCCCCCCAATTGGCCCTGCACTGGGTCAGCGTGGATTGAACATCATGGAGTTCTGCAAGGCATTTAATGCGCAGACTCAAGGTGTTGAGCCAGGTCTGCCTTTGCCTGTCGTTATCACCGCTTACGCAGATAAGAGTTTTACTTTCATCATCAAGACGCCTCCAGCGACTGTCTTGATCAAGAAGGCTATCAAACTCGACAAGGGTTCGTCAAACCCTTTGAAGGACAAAGTCGGAAAGATTTCTCGCGCCCAATTGGAAGAAATCGCCAAAACAAAAATGAAGGACATGACCGCTGCTGATCTGGATGCAGCCGTCCGAACTATTGCTGGTACTGCCCGTTCCATGGGCGTGAATGTGGAGGGCGTGTAAATGTCCAATCTGACCAAAAAGCAAAAGACACAAGTCGGCAAAATCGATAGCAACAAGCTCTACGCTTTATCTGATGCGCTGGGCTTGGTGAAAGAGTTTGCTACTGCCAAGTTCGATGAGTCGATCGACGTTGCTGTGCAACTTGGTATCGACGCCAAGAAGTCGGATCAGGTTGTTCGCGGTGCAGTCGTGTTGCCAAACGGCACCGGCAAGACCAAGCGCGTGGCGGTGTTCGCACAAGGCGCTAAGGCAGAAGAGGCAAAGGCTGCCGGTGCTGATATCGTTGGTATGGACGATCTGGCTGCGATGGTGAAGGCTGGCGATATGCCATTTGACGTAGTGATCGCTGCGCCAGACGCCATGCGTGTAGTTGGTACATTGGGTCAAATTCTCGGACCACGCGGTCTGATGCCCAACCCAAAAGTTGGAACCGTTACCCCTGACGTGGCAACTGCCGTCCGCAATGCCAAGGCTGGTCAAGTGCAATTCCGTGTCGACAAGGCTGGTATTGTGCATTCCACGATTGGACGTCGTTCGTTTGATTCTGATAAGTTGCAAGGTAACTTGGCTGCTTTGGTTGACGCTTTGCAAAAGGCCAAGCCAGCGTCGAGTAAAGGTTTGTATTTGAAGAAGGTTGCTGTGTCGTCGACCATGGGCGTGGGGGTCCGCGTCGATCTCCAGACCATCTCGGCGTAATCGCAAAATTTGGGCGCTTTGCAAAGGGCGCCCAATGTGGTGGGCTGCCATTGCCTATGGGCTTTGGCGGGCCATCCAAGACCGTTGGCGCATAGCTTGTCTGTGCTTAATTGAATAGCCAACGCAGATGGCGATCCCGCTGCAGATGGAATGTGTAGTTCTGTTAACAGTTGGTCGCTGCAATGTGGAGCGTTGCGTGGCGCAAGCCGCAAGACGCATTTAAAGGAGTAGACCTTGAGTCTGAATCGCAGTGAGAAGGAAGCGGTCATCAGTGATGTGACCAGCCTCGCCGCAAAAGCTCAAACGCTCGTGATCGCGGAATACCGTGGCATCACGGTCGCTGACATGACCAAATTGCGCTCTACCGCGCGCAGCAATGGTGTGAACCTTGCGGTGTTGAAAAACACCCTGGCTCGCCGTGCTGTCGCCGGAAGTGGATTTGAAGTCGTGTCCGACCAGATGACCGGTCCTCTGATCTATGGCTTCTCTGTCGACGCTGTTGCTGCCGCTAAGGTGGTGGCCGAGTTCGCGAAAACCAACGACAAGTTGGTGATCCGTGCTGGTGCGTATGGTGGAAAAGCTTTGGACGTGAACGGCGTTAAACAACTCGCAAGCATCCCTTCGAAGGAAGTGTTGTTGGCGCAGTTGCTGGGCTTGATGCAATCCCCCATCTCCCGTACGGCACGCGTGCTGTCGGCATTGGCGGAGAAAAAAGGCGCTGGCGCAGCAGAAGCTGCCCCCGCAGAGGCTGTCGCAGCGTAATTGCGTGACACCTGTAGTAACCAATCTTGTTAGGAAATAGAAAATGGCATTTGATAAAGACGCATTTTTGACCGCGCTGGACAGCATGACGGTCATGGAACTCAACGACCTGGTGAAAGCCATCGAAGAGAAATTTGGTGTGAGCGCTGCTGCTATGGCTGCTCCTGCTGCTGGTGGCGGTGGCGGTGCTGCTGCTGCTGCGGAAGAGAAGACCGAGTTCAACGTCGTTCTGGTCGATGCGGGCGCCCAAAAGGTATCCGTCATTAAGGCTGTGCGTGAGATCACAGGTCTGGGCCTCAAGGAAGCTAAGGACTTGGTTGATGGCGCGCCTAAGAACGTCAAAGAAGGCATCTCCAAGGCCGATGCTGATGCAGCTCTGAAGAAGCTGGTAGAAGCTGGCGCGAAAGCCGAACTGAAGTAATCGGACGATTCGATTGGGCTGGGAGCTCCTTTAAGGGCTCCCAGCCTTTGCTGCTTGTAGAGAGCACACAAAAAAGCGGTGGTTCACCATTTTTTTGTGTCTTCTGATTCCGACTGCAGAAGACGCCTTGGAACGGGTTGTGTGCAATGCGCAACCGTCCGCCAATGATTGGTAGTGGCCAATCGCCAAGAATCGTTGGGCATGATGCTCAACACGACAGTCGCCTAGGACCCCCAGGATTCCTCAGTCTTTGCCCGGAGATCTAATGGCTTATACATACACTGAACGCAAGCGAATTCGCAAAAATTTCGGTAACCGCGATAGCGTGCTCGAAATTCCATACCTGTTGCAAATGCAGAAGGATGCTTACACCGCATTCTTGCAAGCAGACGTTGCACCCAAAAAGCGGACCGCTGAAGGTTTGCAGGCCGCTTTCGAAGCCGCCTTCCCCATCGTCTCGCACAATGGATTTGTGGAGATGAAGTATCTGGAATACGGGTTGGCCAAGCCTGCATTTGACGTGCGTGAATGCCAAACCCGTGGCTTGACATTTGCATCGGCAGTGCGTGCCAAGGTTCAGTTGATTATTTACGACCGAGAGTCATCAACTACCCAAAACAAAGTTGTAAAAGAAGTCAAGGAGCAGGAAGTCTACATGGGCGAAGTTCCGCTCATGACCGGCAAAGGCTCCTTCATCATCAACGGTACGGAACGCGTGATTGTGTCCCAATTGCACCGTTCACCTGGAGTGTTCTTCGAGCACGACAAAGGTAAGACACACAGCTCTGGTAAGTTGTTGTTCTCTGCGCGCATTATTCCGTACCGCGGTTCTTGGCTCGACTTTGAATTCGACCCGAAGGATCTGCTGTATTTCCGTGTCGATCGCCGCCGCAAAATGCCGGTCACGATTCTGCTCAAGGCCATTGGTCTGACCAACGAATCTATCCTGGCCAACTTCTTCGTCAACGACAACTTCCGTTTGATGGACAGCGGTGCACAGATGGAATTCGTCGCCGAGCGCCTGCGTGGTGAAGTTGCCCGTTTCGATATCACCGACAAGAGCGGAAAGGTTGTGGTTGCCAAAGACAAGCGCGTCACTGTGCGCCACACTCGCGAGCTGGAACAATCTGGCACAACGCACATCAGCGTGCCCGAAGATTTTTTGATTGGCCGCGTAGTGGCATGCAATGTGATTGACGGTGACACCGGCGAAATCGTGGCGAAGGCCAACGAAGAACTGACTGAAGCGCTGCTGAAGAAGCTGCGTCTGGCCGGTGTGCAGGATCTGCCTTGCATCTACACCAATGAGTTGGACCAGGGTGCCTACATCTCGCAAACTCTGCGTACCGACGAAACGGTAGACGAGTTTGCCGCCCGCGTTGCCATTTACCGAATGATGCGCCCTGGCGAGCCGCCAACCGAAGACGCAGTGCAGGCCCTGTTCCAGCGCCTGTTCTACAACCCTGACACCTATGATCTGTCGCGTGTGGGCCGCATGAAGTTCAACGCCAAGATGGGACGTTCCGAATCGACCGGTCCCAAGGTGTTGACCAACGAAGACATCCTGGCTGTGGTTAAGATCCTGGTGGATCTGCGCAATGGTCGCGGCGAAGTCGACGATATCGACCATTTGGGTAACCGCCGCGTGCGTTGCGTGGGTGAGTTGGCCGAGAACCAATACCGCACAGGTTTGGCGCGTATCGAAAAGGCTGTGAAGGAGCGTTTGGGTCAAGCCGAGCAAGAGCCTCTGATGCCCCATGACCTGATCAACAGCAAGCCTATTTCTGCTGCGTTGAAAGAGTTCTTTGGTGCATCGCAGCTTTCGCAGTTCATGGATCAGACCAATCCGCTGGCCGAAATCACCCACAAGCGCCGCGTATCGGCCCTTGGCCCCGGTGGATTGACGCGTGAGCGTGCTGGTTTTGAAGTGCGTGACGTGCACGTGACACATTACGGTCGGGTATGCCCTATTGAGACGCCTGAAGGTCCAAACATTGGACTGATCAACTCTCTGGCCTTGTATGCCCGCCTGAACGAGTACGGCTTCATCGAAACGCCGTACCGGCGCGTGGTGGATAGCAAAGTCACAACTGACATCGACTATCTGTCTGCGATTGAAGAAGGCAAGTACGTTATCGCCCAAGCGAATGCTGCGCTCGACAAAGATGGCAAGCTGACTGGCGATTTAGTCTCTGCACGCGAAAAGGGCGAATCCATTTTGGTTGGCGCTGAACGCGTTCAGTACATGGACGTATCTCCCGCACAAATCGTGTCGGTCGCTGCTTCTCTGGTTCCATTCCTGGAGCACGACGATGCGAACCGCGCGTTGATGGGCGCCAACATGTCTCGTCAGGCTGTGCCTGTGTTGCGTCCAGAAAAGCCCATGGTGGGTACTGGTATCGAGCGCGTCGCGGCTGTCGACTCGGGTACAGTGGTCGTGGCAACACGTGGCGGAATAGTGGATTATGTAGACGCTACACGCGTTGTGATTCGCGTGAACGACGCCGAAGCGCAAGCCGGCGAAGTGGGCGTAGATATTTATAACTTGATTAAGTACCAGCGCTCTAATCAAAACACCAACATCCACCAGCGACCCATTGTGAAGAAGGGCGACAAGCTGTCCAAGGGTGATGTGATTGCTGACGGCGCATCCACCGATCTGGGCGAAATCGCCATTGGCCAGAACATGCTGGTTGCTTTCATGCCGTGGAACGGCTACAACTTCGAAGATTCGATCTTGATCAGTGAACGGGTGGTTGCGGAAGATCGCTATACCTCGATCCACATCGAAGAACTCGTTGTCATGGCGCGTGACACCAAGTTGGGTGCGGAAGAAATTACGCGCGACATTCCAAATCTGTCTGAGCAGCAACTGAATCGTTTGGATGAGTCCGGCATCATCTACGTTGGCGCTGAAGTTATGCCCGGCGACACGTTGGTAGGCAAGGTCACACCGAAGGGTGAAACCACGCTTACACCAGAAGAGAAACTGCTGCGAGCCATCTTCGGTGAGAAAGCCAGTGACGTCAAAGACACATCCTTGCGTGTGGACCAAGGTTCACAAGGTACCGTGATTGATGTGCAGGTCTTCACCCGCGAAGGTATCACCCGAGATCGCCGCGCCCAGCAAATCATTGACGACGAACTCAAACGCTTCCGTTTGGATCTAAATGATCAATTGCGTATCGTGGAAGCGGATGCCTTTGACCGTATTGAGAAACTGTTGTCTGGCAAGGTAGCCAACGGCGGCCCTCAAAAGCTGGCCAAGGGTACAAAAATCGACAAGGGCTATTTGGCGTCCGTCGAGAAGTTCCATTGGTTTGACATCCGTCCTGCGGAAGACGAAGTTGCGAGTCAACTGGAGAGTATTAAAAACTCGCTGGAACAAACCCGTCACAGCTTCGATCTCGCCTTCGAAGAAAAGCGCAAGAAGCTTACACAGGGCGACGAGTTGCCAGCGGGTGTACTCAAGATGGTCAAGGTCTACATTGCGGTCAAGCGCCGTTTGCAGCCTGGTGACAAGATGGCCGGTCGCCACGGTAACAAGGGTGTGGTCTCCAAGATTACCCCTGTGGAAGACATGCCTTACATGGCCGACGGTACTCCCGTGGACATCGTGCTGAATCCGCTGGGCGTGCCATCGCGTATGAACATCGGTCAGGTGTTGGAAGTGCATTTGGGCTGGGCCGGTAAGGGCCTGGGCCATCGCATTGGCGACATGCTGCAGCGTGAAGCGGCGGCGGCAGAGATTCGGGCATTCCTTGAGCGCATCTACAACGGTACGGGCCGCAAGGAAGACCTGGGCCAACTGTCGGACGACGAGATTCGCAGCATGGCGCAAGAGTTGACCAACGGCGTGCCATTCGCTTCGCCTGTGTTTGATGGTGCTACAGAAGCCGAAATCGGCGATATGTTGCAACTGGCGTTTCCGGACGATGTGGCAAAGGCCAAGGGTTTGACCACTGCGCGCACACAGGCCCAGTTGTACGACGGCCGCAGCGGTGATGCCTTCGAGCGCACCACAACGGTGGGCTACATGCACTACTTGAAGTTGCACCACTTGGTGGACGACAAGATGCACGCCCGTTCAACCGGACCGTACTCACTGGTCACCCAGCAGCCCTTGGGCGGTAAGGCGCAGTTCGGTGGACAGCGTTTCGGTGAGATGGAAGTGTGGGCGCTGGAAGCCTACGGTGCTTCCTACACGCTGCAGGAAATGCTGACAGTCAAGTCCGATGACGTGCAAGGACGTACCAAGGTGTACGAAAGCATCGTCAAGGGCGAGCACTCCATTGAGGCCGGCATGCCGGAGTCGTTCAATGTGTTGGTCAAGGAAATTCGTTCCTTGGGCATTGACATCGAACTTGAGCGTAGCTGATCGCGGACAAGAAAAGGATTTAACCCATGAAATCATTACTCGACCTGTTCAAGCAGTTCACGCCCGATGAGCACTTTGGTGCCATCAAGATCGGCATGGCTTCCCCCGAAAAGATCCGCTCGTGGTCTTTTGGTGAAGTGCGTAAGCCTGAAACCATCAACTACCGCACGTTCAAGCCTGAGCGCGACGGCCTGTTCTGCGCCAAGATCTTCGGACCCATCAAGGACTACGAATGCCTGTGCGGCAAGTACAAGCGTCTGAAGCACCGTGGCGTCATCTGCGAGAAGTGCGGCGTTGAAGTCACACAGACCAAGGTTCGCCGCGAACGCATGGGTCACATCGACCTGGCGGCACCTTGCGCCCACATCTGGTTCCTGAAGTCTTTACCAAGCCGTTTGGGCCTGGTGCTGGACATGACACTGCGTGACATCGAACGCGTGCTGTACTTTGAAGCATACGTGGTCACCGACCCCGGCATGACCCCGCTGAAGAAGTTCAGCATCATGTCGGAAGACGACTTCGACGCCAAGTTCAAGGAATACGGCGACGAGTTCCAGGCCAAGATGGGCGCTGAAGGTATCAAGGACCTGCTGCAGAGCATCGACATCGAAGGTTCGATCGAAAAGCTGCGCAACGACCTGACTGGTTCTGAACTCAAGATCAAGAAGAACGCTAAGCGTTTGAAGGTTCTGGAAGCATTCAAGAAATCCGGCATCAAGCCTGAGTGGATGGTGCTGGATGTGCTGCCCGTTTTGCCACCGGACCTGCGTCCGTTGGTGCCGCTGGACGGCGGTCGTTTTGCGACCTCCGACCTGAACGACCTGTACCGCCGCGTGATCAACCGCAACAGCCGTCTGCGCCGTCTGCTGGAATTGAAGGCGCCGGAAATCATTGCGCGCAATGAGAAGCGCATGTTGCAAGAAGCCGTGGACAGCTTGCTGGACAACGGGCGCCGTGGCATGGCCATGATAGGCGCCAACAAGCGCGCCTTGAAGTCCTTGGCTGACATGATCAAGGGTAAATCCGGTCGATTCCGCCAGAATTTGCTGGGCAAACGCGTGGACTACTCTGGTCGTTCCGTGATTACCGTGGGCCCAACGCTCAAGTTGCACCAGTGCGGTCTGCCGAAATTGATGGCCTTGGAATTGTTCAAGCCCTTCATCTTTGCGCGCCTAGAAGCCATGGGCATTGCGACCACGATCAAGGCTGCCAAGAAGGAAGTCGAATCCGGCACGCCCGTTGTTTGGGACATCCTGGAAGAGGTCATCAAAGAGCATCCCGTGATGCTGAACCGTGCGCCTACGCTGCACCGTTTGGGTATCCAGGCGTTCGAGCCCATCCTCATCGAAGGCAAGGCCATTCAACTGCACCCCCTCGTTTGCGCGGCCTTCAATGCCGACTTCGACGGTGACCAAATGGCGGTTCACGTGCCTTTGTCGGTGGAAGCGCAAATGGAATGCCGCACGCTGATGCTGGCTTCCAACAACGTGCTGTTCCCCGCCAACGGCGAGCCTTCCATTGTTCCGTCGCAAGACGTGGTGCTGGGCCTGTACTACACAACTCGTGAGCGTATCAACGGCAAGGGCGAGGGCCTGATCTTCTCCGACACCGGCGAAGTGCAGCGCGCCTTTGACGCGGGTGAAGTCGAGCTGAACGCCCGTATCAACGTGCGTCTGACCGAGTACACCAAGGACAAGGAAACCGGTGAATTTACCGCGTCAACCAAGCTGTGGGAAACCACTGCCGGCCGTGCGTTGCTGTCCGAAATCTTGCCCAAGGGCCTGCCTTTCTCCAACATCAACAAGGCGTTGAAGAAGAAGGAAATCTCCAAGCTGATCAATGTGTCCTTCCGCAAGTGCGGATTGAAAGACACTGTGGTGTTCGCCGACAAGCTGTTGCAAGCCGGTTTCCGCCTAGCGACACGCGCTGGTATCTCCATCTGTATCGACGACATGTTGGTGCCGCAGGAAAAGCACGGGATCATTGCCCGTGCCCAGAAGGAAGTCAAAGAGATCGAACAGCAGTATGTGTCCGGTCTAGTGACTTCTGGTGAGCGTTACAACAAGGTCGTGGATATCTGGGGCAAGTCGGGTGACGAAGTGTCCAAGGTCATGATGGCCAAGTTGTCCAAGGAAATGGTTACAGACCGCCATGGCAACCAGGTGCAGCAAGAGTCCTTCAACTCCATCTACATGATGGCCGACTCGGGCGCCCGCGGTTCCGCAGCCCAGATTCGCCAGGTGGCTGGTATGCGGGGTCTGATGGCCAAGCCTGACGGCTCCATCATCGAGACACCCATTACCGCGAACTTCCGCGAAGGCTTGAACGTGTTGGAGTACTTCATCTCCACGCACGGTGCACGTAAGGGTCTGGCTGACACCGCTTTGAAAACCGCCAATTCGGGCTATTTGACACGTCGTTTGGTCGACGTGACGCAAGATCTGGTTGTGACAGAGCAGGATTGCGGCACACATGGTGGTTACCTGATGCGTGCGATTGTTGAAGGTGGTGAGGTCATTGAGTCACTGAGAGACCGCGTTCTGGGCCGCACGGCAGCTGAGGATGTGTTGCACCCTGAGAATCGTTCGGTGCTGGCTTCAGCTGGAGACATGTTGGATGAAGACATGATCGACGAGCTGGAGTTGGCCGGTGTTGACGAAGTGAAGGTTCGTACTGCACTCACGTGCGAAACACGTTTCGGCATTTGTGCGAAATGCTATGGCCGGGATCTGGGCCGTGGTGGCTTGATCAATGGCGGCGAAGCCGTCGGTGTTATCGCAGCGCAGTCGATTGGTGAGCCTGGAACCCAGCTGACCATGCGGACATTCCACATCGGTGGTGCAGCGTCCCGCGCTGCGATCGCCTCTAGTGTGGAAGCAAAGTCCAACGGAAGCATTGGATTTAACGCAACGATGCGGTATGTGACCAATAGCAAGAAAGAATTGGTTGTCATTGCCCGTTCCGGTGAGATCATCATTCATGATGAACATGGTCGCGAGCGTGAGCGCCACAAGGTGCCATACGGATCCATACTGTCTGTCAAGGCAGATCAGGCTGTCAAGGCAGGCGCAATCCTTGCAAACTGGGATCCGTTGACACGCCCCATCATTACTGAATTTGCCGGTAAAGCGCATTTTGAGAATGTTGAGGAAGGGTTGACCGTTGCAAAGCAGGTTGACGAAGTGACTGGTCTGTCGACGATGGTAGTCATTGACCCCAAACGCCGGGGCGCGACAAAGGTGGTTCGTCCACAGGTCAAGCTCATCGATGCATCGGGCAATGAAGTCAAGATTCCCGGAACCGATCACTCTGTGACTATCGGGTTCCCTGTCGGTTCGTTGATTCAAGTGCGCGATGGTATGGATGTGGGGCCTGGCGAAGTGCTGGCACGTATTCCTATTGAAGGCCAGAAGACACGCGACATTACCGGGGGTCTGCCGCGGGTTGCAGAGTTGTTTGAAGCACGCACACCGAAAGACAAAGGCACGCTGGCCGAAATCACGGGTACCGTGTCGTTCGGCAAGGAGACAAAGGGCAAGATTCGCCTGCAAATTACGGATCCCGATGGCAAAGTCTGGGAAGACCTCGTGCCGAAGGAAAAGAATATGCTGGTGCACGAAGGCCAGGTGGTCAACAAGGGCGAGTCCGTGGTGGACGGCCCGGCCGACCCGCAAGACATCTTGCGCTTGCTGGGTTCCGAAGAATTGGCACGCTACATCGTCGACGAAGTGCAGGATGTGTACCGCTTGCAGGGCGTGAAGATTAACGACAAACACATTGAAGTGATTGTTCGCCAGATGCTGCGCCGTGTGGTGGTCGAGAACGCAGGTGACTCCAGCTACATCAACGGTGAACAGGTTGAGCGTTCCGAGATGCTGAATACCAATGATGCATTGCGAGCCGAAGGCAAAGTTCCAGTCACCTTCACCAACTTGCTCTTGGGTATCACCAAGGCATCTTTGTCGACCGACAGCTTCATTAGTGCTGCGTCGTTCCAGGAAACTACGCGTGTTCTGACCGAAGCGGCCATTATGGGCAAGCGGGACGAGCTGCGCGGTCTAAAGGAAAACGTCATCGTTGGCCGTTTGATTCCTGCGGGAACAGGGTTGGCGTACCACGAGGCGCGCAAGGTTCGGGAGAACATGGACGATGCCGAGCGACGCGCCATTGCCGAAGCCGAAGCTGCTGAGCTGGCTGGCGATACTGAAGAGGTGAGCGAAGCCCAGACGTCTGAGGGCGAAGCGGGGCAATAAGTCAAAGTCGCTACTTAAAATGTAGCACCCCAAGTCCTGTTTGCGGGGCTTGGGGCTTTTTTTTGGCACCTTTGCATTGTTCAATTGAGCTGATCTGTCCGGAGATATATGGATCTTTCGCTGTTGGTGTGGGGGCTAAGTGCAATAGTCATCTTCTGGTGCGTGGGTTTGTACAACCGATTGATGCGCATGCGCGCAAGGAGCTTGGGTGCACTGGGTTCGGTTGAGAAACAGATGCGAGCCTATGCGTTACTCGCTCGCGAGCAGCTGGCGACGCGCAACGTAGGGGTAGCGTACGGCACCGGCCACCATGGAGAAGACGCAGACCGTGAGTGGGACGAATTGTCCACAAGACTGAACGCCCTTGAGAAGTGGTTTGCGGACGTTGGCGCGATGCATCTCGCGTCAGCATCGTCAGTGCACATTGCGAAGGCCTTTGATGATGTTCAGGAAGCATGGCGTCAACTAAACAATTTGCCAAGCGACCTGGCGGGCCCTTTGGTGCCTGCGCATCTGCATATGCAGCTGGATGCTATTGCGGACAAGGTCAAGACAGCGCGCGGGGGCTTCAATCAAATTATGAGGCTCTACCACGAGGCGCTCGGCCAATATCCGGCCAAGCTCGTGGTTGGGCTCATGGGATTTAAACGCGGCGAGTACTTGTGAACGGCATATGAATAGCAAAGACGAACAGATCCCACTATGGCGCCAGATAAGTGCCGCGGCGAGCGTGATCCAATGGGTTGGGCAGGGGAAGTCTGGGACGGCCGCCATTGAACAGGTGCCACCCAAAATACGACCAGGCGTGCAAGCCTTGGCTTTTCATGTTTGGCGCAATCTGGGTCGTGCCCAGGCACTGCGCAAAAAACTCGCGTCGCGTGCACCTCCACCGGCAGCAGACGCCCTACTGTGTGTCGCCCTTGCGCTAGTATGGAATGACGAAGACGCACCATATGATGCCTTTACCCTGGTCAATCAGACCGTTGAAGCTGCGAATCGAAACACTTCTACAAAGGCTCAGGCCGGGTTTGTCAACGGATGTTTGCGTCGATTTCTGCGTGAAAAGCAAGCACTTGTCGCCGCCACGGATGATGATCCGGTCGCGTATTGGAACCACCCCGCATGGTGGATTGCACGTGTACAAAAAGAATACCCCGCTCAATGGCGCGAGATTCTTCAAGCGGCAAATCAACATGCGCCCATGGCTTTACGCGCAAACGTACAAAAGTGCAGCCCTGCGGCCTATATTGAGCGTCTAGGACAAGTCGGCATTGCGGCTAGCCTCAATTCGATTGGATCCATAGTGTTGGATAGACCTGTTGCCGTACAGCAGCTTCCCGAATTTGACCGCGGGTGGGCATCTGTTCAAGATACTGCTGCACAGTTAGCAGCTCCTCTGTTGTTGCAAGGACTGCAGGCAAAGCCACCGCCGCGCGTACTCGATGCTTGCGCCGCACCGGGTGGAAAGACTGGACACCTGCTAGAACTGACCAATGCGGAGGTCGTGGCACTCGAGATCGACTCCGCGAGGGCGCTGCGAATCACTCAAAATCTGACAAGACTGGGCCTGCAAGCAAAAGTTTTGACTGGAGATGCCGCTGTCCCAGCGACCTGGTGGGACGGGGAGCCGTTTGATGCAATTTTGTTGGATGCACCCTGTACCGCGTCTGGTATTGTTCGACGGCATCCCGATGTACGATGGTTACGTCGCGAATCAGATGTCGCGCAATTGGCAGCCATTCAGAGAAATCTGCTCAATACCCTTTGGGGGCTATTGCGGCCCGGAGGTCGAATGCTCTACTGTACTTGTTCCATTTTTTCTGCTGAGGGTGATGGACAGGTCCAAACGTTTCTCGCACACAACACAGACGCCGTTTTGCGACCCTCGCCAGGTCATTTAACGCCCCAAAGTGGCGCAAAAGACGGTGACGTCCCGGACAATCGGTTGCGTGACCATGATGGCTTTTATTACGCGTTGCTGGAAAAACAGATGGCTTGATCGCGTCGTGCGGGAGCTTTGTGTCCTCACATTCTTAATGGCCGCTGGTTTGTGCCAGGCGCAAATCAGTACTGAAATCTCCCAATTTCAAGTTGAACGCCTGGAAGATGATGTGGTCGTTTCAGCCCAGGTCCTGTTTGAACTACCTACAGCAGTGGAAGACGCACTGGTCAAGGGAATTCCGATGTTTTTTGTCACCGAGGCCAACTTGCTGAAAGAGCGTTGGTATTGGTATGACAAAAAGGTTGTTGTGATGCAGCGGCACATGCGTCTGGCCTATCAACCGCTAACAAGGCGATGGCGTCTCAATGTGACGGCTGGAACGGGGCGCGACGCGAACCTTAGCTTTGCGCTCAATCAGACATTTGACTCTTTGTCTGAGGCGCTTTCCGCAATTAAGCGGATATCCCGTTGGAAAGTTTCCGACGTCGCGGATTTGGAGATGGGTGTTAAATACCGAGTGGACTTCAGTTTTAAGTTGGACCTGAGTCAACTCCCGCGACCGTTCCAAATTGGGGCTTTGGGGCAGTCTGACTGGGACCTTTCGGCAACTGTCAACACGACATTGACTCTACCCCCCGTCAAATGAAGGCGGGTCTTGAAAAGCGAGAAGTATCACCGCTATTGCGGAGCTCGCGTGCGTTGCGTTGGACCGTAGCAATCGGCGCACTTGCCATGGTCATCATTGGCATGGTCTTGCTATTTCTTTTGATGCAGGCAACCAACAACCGAGAAATGTACGAACGCAACTATGCGCGACTATTCACCGTCAATGTTGTAGTCGCGTCAGTACTATTTGGAGCGATCGTTTGGGTAGGCTATCGGTTGTACGTGCGATTGCGGCAAGGCAGGTTCGGAAGCCGGTTGCTTGTCAAACTAGCAACAATATTTGCACTCGTTGGCTTGGCACCAGGGCTGCTAATTTATGTTGTGTCTTATCAGTTCGTGTCGCGTTCCATCGAAACCTGGTTTGACGTCAAAGTTGAAGGTGCGTTGGAAGCTGGGTTGAACCTCGGCCGTGTGACGCTGGACACACTGTCCAACGATTTAAGTGCGAAGTCGCGCACGGCAGCTTGGCAAATTGCTGAAACGTCTGACGTGTCAGTTGGCCTGTTGCTAGACCGACAAGTGGAGCAATTGGGTGCTGCCGATATCGCAATCTGGAGCGGTGCCGGAAAATTGTTGGCAAGTGCCGGGACGTCGCGCTTCCAACTTGCCCCAGACAAACCAACACCCACTCAGTTTCGTACGGCCAAAGCAGAAAGATCACTTTCATGGGTGGAGGGCCTGGACGACACAGCGCCAAGTACCCAGGCAAGTGCGCGCATCAAAGTGCTGGTCCCCATTTCAAGTGCAATGTTGGGACTGACGCCAGAACTCAAATTCTTACTTGTAACGCGTGAATTGCCGCCCAACCTTGTCGCGAACGCGTTGGCCGTTGAAAGCGCCAACCGCGAATACCAAGAACGTGCTTTGGGTCGTGAAGGACTCAAACGTATGTACATCGGGACGCTTACGCTGAGCCTTTTTCTGGCCGTCTTCGGTGCAGTACTACTGGCAGTTATTTTGGGTGACCAGATTGCGCGCCCGTTACTGATGTTGGCGGAGGGCGTCAGTCAAGTGGCTGCAGGCGATCTGACACCAAAGCTGGTACTCAAAGGCAAAGATGAGTTGGGGGGGTTGACCCGGGCTTTCGCATCAATGACCCAGCAATTGGCCGATGCCCGCCACGCGGTACAGCAAAGTATGGAGCAAGTGGACGCAGCCCGTGCCAACTTGCAAACGATACTTGACAACTTGACGGCAGGCGTCATCGTCCTCGATGCGCGTGGCGTCATCCGCTCATCCAACCCGGGCGCCACGCGCATTCTAAAGGTGCCGCTCCTCAGCGGCGATGGAAAAACACTCGAAGATATCGAAGGGCTACAGGAATTTGGTCGTGCAGTACAAACGCAGTTTTCGGAATTTTTGGTTCAACGTGCTGAACAAGGTATGGACCATTGGCAACGATCGTTTGAGCTTGGTGCCAATGCGCATCCCATGCATTCTCCCTTTGACAGGACTTTGACACTGGTTGCACGCGGGGCCGAATTGCCAGGCGGTGAACGCCTGCTGGTTTTTGACGATATCTCAGACATCATTTCGGCGCAAAGGGCGCAGGCATGGGGTGAAGTTGCTCGCCGTCTGGCCCATGAAATTAAAAATCCTCTCACGCCGATTCAGTTGTCTGCTGAACGATTGGAAATGAAATTGACTGGAAAATTGGTACCGACCGACCAAGCGATCTTGACCAAATCTGTGAAGACGATTGTCGACCAGGTCGACGCCATGAAGCGATTGGTCAATGACTTCCGGGATTACGCGCGGTTGCCAGCCGCAGAGCTCAAACCACTGGATTTGAACGCGTTAGTCGTCGATATATTGCAGTTGTATGGCGAAGAAAGCTTGACTGTGCCGGTCCGTCATGAGTTGGATCCGAATATCCCGTTGGTCTTGGGAGACGCCCAGCAGTTGCGGCAAGTCATTCACAATTTGCTTCAGAATGCTCAAGACGCAAGTGAGACTGGATCCCATGTAGGTGGTGATCGAAGTGTGCTGCTGCGCACCCACTTTCAACGATCAGTCCAGCGGGTGCGATTGAGTGTGTTGGATTCCGGGGGCGGGTTTCCGGAGCAGATACTGAAGAGAGCGTTTGAGCCCTATGTCACTACCAAATCAAAAGGAACTGGTTTGGGCTTAGCAGTCGTGAAGAAAATTGCTGACGAACACGGCACCCGAGTGGACATTGTTAACCGTGTGGTGGACGGCGTGGTGGTGGGCGCCCAAGTATCGTTATCATTGGCGACTGAGAATTCTGTTCTTGCTTGAGCAATTGGTAACATCATTTAAGGAACACAGCAAACACCATGGCAAATATTCTGGTTGTTGATGACGAGCACGGCATTCGGGATTTGCTTTGGGAAATTCTGAATGACGAAGGTCACAACGTTGAGTTGGCAGAGAATGCAGCGCAAGCGCGGGCAGCTCGCTCACAAGAGCGCCCCGATTTGGTTTTGCTGGACATCTGGATGCCTGATACCGATGGTGTAACGCTGCTTAAAGAGTGGTCATCAACTGGGCTTTTGACCATGCCAGTCATCATGATGAGCGGTCATGCCACTATTGACACCGCGGTAGAAGCAACCAAGATAGGTGCACTGGCCTTCCTAGAGAAGCCCATCACTTTGCAAAAGCTTCTCAAGGCGGTCGAGCAAGGGTTGGCACGCAACAATGTTCCTAAAGCAGTGCCCACTGCTTTGACTCGCCCGCTGGTTTCTAGCGTTGAAGTTGCAGGATATATGCCGATTCAAATGGCAAGCGCGGTCGAGCCGGGTTTGCAGGCAACACAGAACTTTGTTCTTGACAAGCCGTTGCGGGAAGCCCGTGACGAATTTGAGAAGGCGTACTTTGAATACCATTTGGCGCGTGAAAACGGGTCGATGACACGTGTGGCAGAGAAGACGGGCCTTGAGCGTACGCATCTCTACCGCAAACTCAAGCAACTTGGGGTGGACTTAACACGCGGCAAGCGCACCGGAATTTGAAGCTGCTTGTGCAAGAAGCGTGAAATCTTCCTGCTATAATTCGAGGCTCAGGCCCGGTAGCTCAGTCGGTAGAGCAGAGGATTGAAAATCCTTGTGTCGGTGGTTCGATTCCGCCCCAGGCCACCAGAATTCATGCGCCCCAGTGCCCTTTAAGGGTCCTGGGGCGTTTCTACAATATGTGCCCGTTTTTTACAAAATGGACGTAGACTGCGAAATATTGGGATTCCCCCCTTCTTTTGTAGGGATGGGGTAAGGGCTCAGGTTGCACACTAGCCCTATGTGTACGATTGACTTGCGCACTGAGAACACAGCGAGCGCAGCAAAATGGAGTAACAGTGGATAAGACACAGTTAATGCTTGCGGCTTTGTCAACATCAGATGGCGAAGAGCTAACACCAGTACAGGTGCAAAAGCTTCTATTTTTGATTGATCGCAATATCGGGCAGGAGCTTGGCGGAACTGGATTCAAATTTGAGCCGTATGACTACGGGCCATTTGACGCGTCTATATACGAAGTTTTGCGCACTCTTGAGAGCAGTGGTCTCGCGAGCTCTACCTCCACCGCAAAAGGGTGGAAAAAGTACTCCTTAACCGCAACTGGTTCGGAGGCGGGAAAACAGTATCTCAACGCCTCGCCGGAGCGTGCGCGCGAATACATAGAGCGAGTGTCTGAGTTCGTTCGAAAGTCCAGCTTTTCCACCTTGCTGTCATCGATCTACAAGGCATACCCGGAGATGAAGGTCAATAGCGTATTCCGGGGATAGCTACGTGACCGTCTTGGTTGGTATTCTTTGCAAAGACGGCGTTGTAATTGGTTCCGATAGTTCGGTGACCTTCGGCGCAGCAGGTGGCAGCACTATCGAACAGCGCGCTCGCAAAATTGAAATCATCGAAGGCAGCATCATCCTTGCAGGCACGGGCCAAGTTGGATTTGGTCAGCGATTTCACCACCAGATTTCGCAAGGGTATACAGCGAAGCACTATTCGAACAAATCGCACATTGATATTGGCAAAACGATGTGCCAAGCGGCGGTTACCGATTTTGGAACGACTGGCGGAAAACAAGGTTCATACGGGGCGCTTGTCGCAGTCATTGCAAATAAGCGGCCGTGCCTCTGCGAATTCGCTTTAAGTGACTTTCAACCGGAATGGAAGACGGACCAAATTTGGTACGCCTCAATGGGTAGCGGGCAGATGATTGCAGACCCATTCTTAGGGTTGATGCGAAAGGTCTTTTGGAAGGACGGCATGCCGTCATTGGCTGATGGCGTTTTTGCCGCAGTTTGGACCCTACAGCACACCATCGATATCAATGCAGGGGGAGTTAATGGCCCAATGCATCTCGCTACCCTTCAATTGGTTGATGGTAAGGCTCAGGCGCGCATGCTTACGGAAGATGAAATTGCGCAACACGGTGAGAATGTCACGAATGCAGAAAGCTATTTAGCGGCGTATCCACAGCAGTTAATGGGCAATGCTGCGGATGCACAGCCTGTTCCATTGCCTAGTTGAGTTCGCACTATCGCAACGGGTTAACTCGCTCTCCCATACGTGCTTTAACGTAGTGCTCGGTCATTTCCCGATTTTTGTGTCCAAGTAGCTTTTGTGAGTGCGCCAGGTTGCCCGTATCCGTTGCTGCCTTCCCGCGGATGTCGCGAAACTGAAAGTCCACCTTTGCCAGCGTGCGTGCTTTGTCAAAGCGTGAGCGAAGGGCTCCTTGGGTCAGGGGTTGCCCGTTCTCATCTTGGATCAGAAAGGCGCTGATTGCCTTGTTGGGGAGCTCGTTGCTTTTTGTGATGAGGGTGCTTTTTTTATGCCCGAAATGGCCATGCGAGTGGTCCCTAGTTCGGTGTTCGGTTCGGTTGTTTTTGGTGCGCCTGGAAGCTGTCTTGATTTGCACCACAGACCTGTTTACTTTCCATTGCTTTTGAATATACTGTACAAACAAACAGTATTTGGAGAAGCTGCAATGGAAACGAATGAATGGGTCGCAAGGTGCTCCGCTCGCCTACATGCGCAATGGCCCCGCCTTCAGCGTGAACAGCGCGATGAAGTGGCTAGGGACCTCTGGAATGACCAACGGTGGCAGCAGAGCGAGCCTGAGGTAGCTGTCGTTGAATGGCTGAGCCAGGGGATTCCCGTGCCAGTGGGAAGTGAGCAATGAAACTCACCTACTGCCAGAAGCCGGACGGAAAGGTCCATTGGCGGATCCCTGAAGGAATGCCAGGGCGTCAGATTCTGGTGGCGATATGGCGCTGGATGTAGGAGGGGCTAAAAACGCGGGAATAGCTCAGTTGGTTGAGCGATACCTTGTAAACGTGAAAGTCGAGAGTTCAATCCAGTTATCCGCCTCGAAATGCTTCAGGATGCAACAAACCCATCCTTTGCAATGGGCTTTTTGACTTTTGGGGTCGCCGATTGGGCACACATAGGCCGGGCGTGGTTCGGCAGCGCTCCGTGGCGGTCGCTAATTTAGAGGGCCTTGCCCAGCGTATCTCGTACAAGCTCTCGGGATGGACCAGGCAACTGGCTGTATTGAATCCAAAGCTTCTCTGCTGTCGAGTAGGTGCGTTTTCCAACAAGCATCCATTGCGCGAGTTGCCTCTTGTCCTCACGGCCTAGTTCAAGGACTTGTCGTTTCAGCAACTCGACGTCAACTGCAGTTCCGGTGAGGTTGCGAGCTGTCTCGTTGCACAAATGGCACTCGGGACGCAAATTGTCAAGGTCATCAGTTCCGCCGCGCTCCTTTGGCGTGATGTGACCTATCGTAGGTCGTGCAACAACACCCGGTCGGTCAGGATACTCCTCTCCAAAGACTATGCCGCACGCCAAACAGTGTGGCCCATCTCGGTCAAAGACTTTGCGCCGTGTACCGGCAGTCAGGCCTTCTGTTGGCCACTTATAGCCGTCTTCCCAAATACTATCGCCGATTTTTTCGAGGAACAGCTCGTTGGGCTTCAACGTCGCTTTGTCCTTGTAGTTTCGGATTACCCAACCGACTTTCCGAAGGTCGCGCATGCGTCGGTCAACTTGCTCGGTGTCTGGGATGATGCTTCGAAGTGTGGACTTCTTGTTGATTGCAGTTGAAAACTGAGCCACTTTAAGGCGGATTCCAATCCAAAACTGAGCCACGTTATCCACATATCCTGCTTTATTTTTAAGCAGGGGTATACAGGAGTGATAAACGTGGGAACCCT
>JACCDN010807094.1_pt1 | contig 21316 bp, 20 predicted proteins | sample 7441691 | NCBI WGS metagenome assembly JACCDN01 (sample SAMN15323439, study PRJNA562643) | freshwater metagenome | isolation source: river surface water | place: USA:Blue River Watershed | collected 2017-08-16 | reverse complement strand
ATCACCTTTTTTAACTTGTTGCATGTTATTTATTTGTAATTGAAAGATTTCGGCAGGGCCGAACGGCAAAAGTACAAACCAAAAACGAGGTTTTGGCAAGTATTTTTGAGTAACTTTCGGGCGTAAACCTGATAAAAAACACATCCATGCAAAAAATATACCTATTTATACTGGCCCTCGCCCTGAGTATGAACGCTTTTAGCCAAGAAATTAAGCCTGGCGCTTATCAAACCAGTGAGTATCTTCCAGCGTTAAAAGGTAAAAGAATTGGCTTATTTGCCAACCATACCGCTACCATTGGAAATAAACATTTAGTGGATACGCTTGTAAGCTTAGGCCTACAAATTACCAAAGCCTTTGGGCCTGAGCATGGCTTTAGAGGAACCGCTGATGCTGGCGAAAAAGTAGGTGATTATAAAGATGCCGCAACAGGTATCCCGGTGATTTCATTGTATGGTAAAAAAAGAAGACCTAGCGCCGAAGATTTACAAGACGTTGACGTGATGCTTTTTGATATTCAAGATGTAGGTACTCGTTTTTATACCTACATATCATCATTAGAAGAATTTATTAATTCGGCGATCGAAAATAATAAACCACTTATTATTTTGGACAGGCCTAACCCCAATGGTTTTTATGTAGACGGGCCGGTATTAGATACTGCTTATAAAAGTTTTGTTGGCATGCAGCCTATCCCAATGGTATATGGCATGACAATGGGCGAATATGCTAAAATGTTGATTGGAGAAAAATGGGCAAAAGCTGCAGCGAGTGCTAAAGCATTACCAAGCATCACGATCATTAAAAATAAAAACTACACGCATAAAAGTAAATATGTTTTACCAGTTAAGCCTTCCCCAAATTTAGGCACAATGGCCTCAGTGTATTGGTATGGCAGCAACTGTTTGTTTGAAGGAACTGTTTTAAGTGAAGGCCGTGGCACCGATTTCCCGTTTGCTATTTTTGGACACCCTAGCTTACCAAAAAAATTATACGCTTTTACGCCAACAAGTAGAGATGGCGCTAAAGAACCTAAATTAAAAGACCAGTTGTGTTACGGCTGGAATCTATCAGGCACAGACAAAGAAGTGTTACAAAAAGTAGATGGTAAAATTCAATTGAGTTATTTACTTGAGGCCTATAAATTATTTCCAGAAAAAGAAAAGTTTTTTATTACACCAAAATCAGGAAAGGCCACAGATTATTTCTTTAATAAACTTGCAGGTAATGATGCGCTTCAAAAACAAATTATTGCGGGCGTTTCAGAAAAAGAAATTAGAGCAAGTTGGGCAGAAGGCCTAAATGCTTTCAAGAAAATTAGAAAAAAATATTTGCTTTACACAGACTTTGAATAAGCACTCCGTTTATGAATACAGCAGATACACGAATTGTTTTTATGGGAACCCCTCCTTTTGCGGTAGCGTCTCTTGATGCACTTGTTAAAGCGGGCTTTACCATTAGTGCCGTTGTTACGGCGCCTGATAAACCAGCAGGCCGTGGACTTCAGCTACAACAAAGCGCTGTAAAAAAATATGCTGTAGAAAACAACTTACCGGTACTACAACCTGTTAAATTAAAAGACCCTGCATTTATTAGTGCATTAGAGGCTTTAAATGCCAATGTATTTGTAGTAGTTGCCTTTAGAATGCTTCCCGAAGTTGTTTGGGACATGCCACCCATGGGCACTATTAATGTACACGGCTCATTACTTCCTTCTTATAGAGGGGCCGCTCCTATTAACTGGGCTGTTATCAATGGAGAAAAAGAAACAGGGGTTACCACTTTTAAATTAAAAGCAGCCATTGACACGGGCAATATATTATTACAAGATAAACTCCCAATCACTGAAGCGGACACAGCTGGTTCCATTCATGACAAAATGATGGTACTTGGCGCCAATCTATTAGTAACAACACTAACGGGGCTTATTAATAACACCTTAGTAGAACAAGACCAGGAAGCCATTATTAATCAGGACCCGCAACTATTAAAACACGCGCCTAAAATATTTACAGAAACCTGTACCATTGATTGGAATAATAACACCGAATCAATTTTTAATTTAATTAGAGGGCTTTCGCCATTTCCGGGTGCCCTCACTAAACTAGACGATAAGATTTTTAAAATTTTTGCAGCAGAAAAAGAAATTTGCACCCACCATAAACCAGTAGGCGCTATTGTAACAGATAACAAAACCTATTTGAAATTTGCTTGTTCAGATGGATACCTGCACATTATAGACCTTCAATTAGAAGGCAAAAAAAGAATGCAAGTGCAAGATTTTTTAAGAGGCTATACCATTAAAAGCGCGCAATAAATAACTGAATAAATTTATTTTGTTAGCGCTTCTTTTAATTCTTCTAGCGTTACAATTCCCTCTTTTTTCCAAGTAACCTTTCCGTTTTTATACACCATAAAAGTGGGGAGTACAGATGCGCCAATCTCTTTCATTACAGTGGCATCTGTGCCGCCATCAACCTTTAAAAAAGTATATTTACCTTGTAAATCTTTAGATAAAGCTTCTAGCACAGGCTCCATTTTTTTACATGGTGGACACCACTCTGCGCCAACATCTACAAGTACCAATTGATTGCTAGCAATCGTGGCATTAAATGCAGTGCTTGATAATTCTGCAACACCCGCTTGTTTTACAACTGGCTTACCCGCGCCATTCCATGCCGTTATACCACCTTGTAAATTAACTACTTCTTTAAACCCTTGTTCCTTTAACCAAACGGCTGCCTGTCCACTTCTACCACCACCTGCACAGTACACTAAAAGTGTTTTGTTTTTATCTAAATATTTTGTGCGTTCAGCAAATTGAGCCTTGTCTGTCCAGTCGGCTTGTAAAACATTTTTTAAATGACTGCCATTGTACTCTCCAGCAGTACGTACGTCTAGCACTTGCACGCCACCTGCATTTATTTTTTGTTCAAAAGTATTTGCATCTACATTTTGAGCGTTTGAATTACATGCGAGTAAGAAAATCGCAGCTACTAACATGCAAAAAAATCTATTTTTCATAATCCTAATTTAAGCTTTTAAAATACGCCACTCTTGTGGGTAATAATTATTGATTCGATTAGGCAATATTTTTGCCCACCCCAATCCAAGTCCATTGAAACGCATTAAACTCCATCCCTTTTGAACGGCACAATTAAACTCGGATCTTCTAAGATACGAAAGCGCTTGCTCTATATCTAAATCAACTGTACTAAATGAATCAAGTGGTAAATAACTAACTGCAAGTTCATGGGCTGGAATAAAATCCTGCCCTTTGATTTCACCAATGGACACCCCTGCTTTTTTAATATATAATTGTGAAGCCAATTGTAAAATACTTGCCTCAAATACAGCCGGTATTGCTTTAATCATACCCGACTGCAAAAAGGTTGCCGTATCATTATCTAAGGCAATATACTGCGCAAGTTGCTCCTGCATTTTTTTTGTGAGCTTTTCTAAAACCGCTTCTTTAGATTTAAATGGCTTATACGCAACTGGTAAACTTTTTTCTTTTTTAAACGCCGCAATAAAAAAACCTTCTCCCTTAATTTGATCAGGATAAAAACGGTAGCCTGGCGCATTAGAAATTGGCGCAGCTGTTTGTATGATTCCAGGAAAATTATCTATGTCAATAGCTTGTGGCGTTAAGCCCATTTCATTTACAAGCCAGTCTGCTATCATTTCATCTTCCTGAGGATCATAAGAACATGTGGCGTAAATTAAAACACCACCATCAGCAAGTGCAGGTAAAGCGTCTGCTAAAATACGTTGTTGCCTTTGCGCGCATAGTGCAACCAAATCTAAGCTCCAGCCTTCTATTGCAGAAGGATCTTTTCTAAAAAGCCCACTACCACTGCATGGCGCATCAACCACCATAACGTCAAAAAAACCAGGTACCGATTGAAAATGTAATGGATCATTGTTGGTAACAACAGTATTACTCGCGCCCCATTTACTCATATTTTCTACCAGTACCGATGCGCGCTGTTTAATTACTTCGTTAGAAACCACAAGGCCATTGTTAAAATACGTACTAAGTAGTGTAGACTTTCCGCCAGGTGCAGCACATAAGTCAAGCACTTTTTGTCCATTAGATTCTCCTACAGTTTGTGTAAGTGCTTGCCATAAAAACATACTACTTGCATCTTGCACATAATAGGCTCCTGCATGAAAGTTTGGATCTAATGTAAAGGAAGGACGTGACGCTAAGTAATGTCCGTAAGGACACCAAGGCACAGGATCTGTTTGTTGAAATAAAATTTGATCCGGCTTTTTATTTGGATTTACACGAATAGCCGTAACGGTTTCTCCGCTAGTATGCACCGCTTCAAAAGCAGCTTTTTCAAAACCTACTACCCCTTCTAAAGATTGTAAAAATGGTGTAGGTAAAGACAAATTATAATGATTTAATTTCGGCTACTAATTTTTGTAGCGCAGCTTTTGCATCACCAAACAACATAGAAGTTTTTGGCTGGAAGAATAAATCATTTTCAATACCAGCATAACCAGGCTTCATACTTCTTTTGTTTACGATCACCGTTTTAGCTTGTTCTACTTCTAAAATTGGCATACCATAAATTGGAGAAGCAGGGTCTGTTTTAGCAGCTGGATTTACCACGTCGTTTGCACCTAATATAAGTACCACGTCTGTAGATTTAAATTCGTCATTGGCTTCTTCCATCTCAGATAACTTATCGTAGCTAACATCCGCTTCTGCTAACAATACGTTCATATGACCAGGCATACGACCCGCTACCGGATGAATGGCATATTTAACATCAACACCTTTGTCTTCTAATAATTTTTCTAACTCATGACAAACGTGCTGTGCCTGCGCTACAGCTAAACCATAACCAGGAACGATAATTACTTTGTTTGCGTAAGCCATACATACAGCAGCATCTGAAATTGAAATTTCTTTGTAAGCGCCTTGCGGACCAGCAGCAGCACCTCCGCCGGTAGCATTTCCACCAAAAGATCCAATAAGTACATTGGTTAAGCTTCTGTTCATGGCCTTACACATAAGCACCGTTAACAATGTACCGGCAGCACCAACTAAGATACCGCCCGTTAACATAACGCTATTGTTATACAAGAATCCACCACACGCAGCAGCAACACCTGTAAATGAGTTTAATAATGAAATTACAACTGGCATATCGGCGCCACCAATAGGAAGCACAAAAAGTACACCATAAATTAGTGCAGCAACTAAAATGCCATAAAATAATAAATAATTGGTACTATCAATTGATACTACTAAATAACCAGCAACTGCAAGTGTTGCAAAAAATAATACAAGGTTAAATACTTGTTGTCCTTTAAAAGAAAAATCTTTGATTTTACCATTGAGCTTACCCCATGCAATTATACTACCTGCAAAAGATACCGCACCAATAATAAGTCCTAAAAATATAGTTAGTAAAGTGCCCTGTGTTGGAGCAGCTTGGTTGGCGTGTTCGCCACTGTACAATGCAGCAATATGACCAAACTCAATCACAGAAATTAACGCCGCACAAGCACCACCCATACCATTAAATAAACTTACCAGTTCTGGCATAGCGGTCATCTTTACACGCTTTGCTGCAAGTACCCCAACAATGGTACCTAATATCAATGCCCCAAAAATCCATGCATAGTTACCCAAACCCACGCCGTTTTCTTGATACAAAAAGATGGTACCAAAAATGGCAATAAACATACCTACCGCTGCCACCATGTTGCCCTTACGCGCAGACTCTGGATGTGATAACATTTTAAGCCCAATAATAAAAGTGAGCGATCCTATTAAATAACAAATTGTGAGTATACTTAATTCCATAAATTATTTATTTGACGCTACCATGGTAGCTACCTTAATTACTTCTTTTTCTTAAACATTTCTAACATACGGTCGGTAACAACAAAACCACCTACCACATTTAATGTGCCAAGTACCACTGCTAAAAAGCCAATGATCAGAGTTACATAATGTCCTGGCTCCACTTTGCCCATTACAATAATGGCACCAATAATTACAACGCCGTGAATGGCATTGGCACCACTCATCAGTGGCGTGTGGAGTACACTTGGTACTCTTCCAATCACTTCAATGCCTAAAAAAATCGAAAGCACCACAATGTATATGATGTCGATATGTGCCTGTACCCAATTTAAAATTGCTTCCATATTATTTATTCAAAAAAAATTAATTAATAAGTGTCGCTACTCTTTCATTTGCAACTGCACCTTCGTGCGCCATGCAACAACCTTTTACTAAATCGTCTTCAAAGTTTAATTCAAGCGCGCCTTCTTTAGTAATAATGAGTTGTAAAAAGTTTAAAATATTTTTACCATATAATTTACTTGCATCAGAAGGCATGTCTGAAGCCAAATTGCTATTTCCTAAAATGGTTACCCCTTCGTAAACAATGGTTTCATTGTTTTTTGTAACAGCCGTATTACCACCTGTAGCTGCTGCTAAATCTATAACCACACTACCTGGCTTCATAGACTTTAACATAGCGTCCGTAATTAATACAGGCGCTTTTTTACCAGGAATTTGAGCCGTTGTAATAATAATATCTGCTTTAGCGATAGACTCAGCAAGTCTTTGCTGTTGTCTTTGCTTAAATTCTTCAGATTGTTCTACAGCATATCCACCTGCTTTTGATGCATCGGCAGCGCCTTCAACTTCAATGAATTTTGCACCAAGACTCATTACTTCTTCTTTTACCTGTGGTCTAGTATCAGAAACTTCCACTACAGCACCTAGTCTTTTAGCCGTTGCAATTGCTTGAAGGCCTGCAACACCAGCTCCAATGATGACCATTTTAGCTGGAGGAATACTACCAGCTGCAGTCATAAACATGGGAAAGTATTTAGGGAACATAGTAGCCGCTAACAACACCGCTCTATAACCAGCAATATTTGCTTGGCTACTTAATACGTCCATACTTTGCGCACGCGTAGTACGAGGAATCATATCCATACTAAACAAGCTCGCTTTTTTATCAATCGCTTGCTTTACTAGGTCAACATTAAAAAGGGGCTGAAATGTACCAAGTACAACTGCGCCTGGTTTTAACTGCGCCATTTCTGAAGCTGACAATGGATTGATAGAGAGTACAAGATCAGCAGTTGATAACACAGTAGAACGGTCTTTAACAGACACGTTTTTGTCCGTGTAGGTGGCATCTGCGGCATATGCTGCATTACCTGCACCTGTTTCTACTATTACACTTACTTGCTTAGCAACCAGAACGGCAGCTTGCTCTGGCAATAAAGACACCCGCTTATCGCCGCTGTTTTCTTTTAATATTCCGAGAATCATGTGCAAATTTACTTATTTATTGAATAGCCCTTTTATTAAATCTTATTAAAAACACCTTAAAAACGTATAGAAACCTGTTGTTTTTGAGCAAATTCTTTCCTAAAAAAAACAATCCCTATAAAAAACAGATCTATACTGAGTGTCACCCTAGGATGTGCACTTATTTGAGCCCAAGCCTCCTCCATTTCTTTACTCCAATGGATATCGTCAAAAACCAAGATCGAATGATCTTCAACCACTTCCAACAGCGCCTCAAAATAAGCTACCGTAGGCTTGTATAAATGATTGCCATCTATAAAAGCAAAATCTACTTTTTTATGATTAACAAGCCATTTAGGTAGTTGTTCATCAAAATTCCCTTCTAGCAAAGATATATTTGTAAGCCCCAATGAACCATGATTTTGCTTGGCTATTTGCGCAATCGATGCCGAACCTTCAAAGGTAGTAATCGTTGCTGCTGTGTTGGCTGACGCTAAATAAGCTGTAGTGATGCCTAACGAAGTACCCAGCTCAATAATTTGCTTTGGAGCATAATAATCAATCATTCGAAATAATAGCTGACTGTATTTGGCAGGCTTTAAAGATCCTTTTGCAACCTCGCTGATTTTTCTAGTATTGGTTTTTGCAACCCTCGACCCCGCACCAAAATCTTGAATGGTAATGGAGTTGTGATTGGACAACAATTGCTTTCTTAATTTTTCTATGGCATCAAATGCATAAAAATGTCTTTTATCATTTAAAACGCGCGTAATAAATTCAAAAACAAATGGAGAATGCACGCCATGACCTTTTCCGTTAGCCGCTGTAAACAAATAGCGTAAGTATTTAAATGCTAACGTAAGATGTCCATACATAAATATAATCGTGCCGTTTTATTTGCGTAGCCATGTTTGAAAAGAAAACCCAAAAGCATGCTTTTCATGTGGTGCATGTGAAACTTCATTAGCTAAAGCCCAATCAGAAGGATCTATTTTAGGAAAAAAAGTATCGCCGTCTATGTTAGCGTCCACTCTTGTTAAAAATATTTTATTGGCTTTTGGCAGCGCTTGCGCATAAATTTCTCCACCACCTGCAATAAACACTTCTTTATAATCTGATTCTTTAGCAAAAAAGATAGCGTCTGCTAAAGAATGCACTACCACAACGCCTTCGTGCGACCAATCTTTTTGCCTGGTGATAATAATATTAACCCTACCATTAAGCGGCTTGCCGCCAAGGGATTCAAAAGTTTTTCGGCCCATCACCACAGGCATGGCCCAGGTTGTTTGCTTAAAAAACTGAAGGTCTTTAGGTAAATGCCACAACAATTGATTGTCCTTTCCAATGGCATTGTTATTTCCAGCAGCCACAATTAATGAAACAATCATAGTAGGTTTTAAAAAGTAAATAAAATTATACCGTTACATTATATCGCCACCGGTGCTTTAATACCCGGATGACATTGATAATTTTCTATGGTGAAATCTGAAAAATCAAAACTAAAAATATCTTTTACTGCTGGATTGATTTTTAAAGTAGGTAATTCAAACGTTGTTCTACTCAGTTGCAATTTTGCTTGCTCGATATGATTGTTGTACAAATGCACATCACCAAAACTATGCACAAAATCGCCGGGCTCTAGATCACATACCTGCGCAATCATCAGCGTTAATAACGCGTATGAAGCAATGTTAAAAGGCACGCCTAAAAAAACATCGGCACTACGCTGATACAATTGACAACTTAATTTTCCATCTGCCACATAAAATTGAAATAGTGTATGACATGGCATGAGGGCCATTTTTGGAAGCTCGGCAACATTCCATGCGCTCACAATAAGTCGTCTACTATCAGGCGTTTTTTTGATTTGCTCGATAAGCTCTGTAATTTGATCCACCACAACACCATTTGCACCTTCCCAACTACGCCACTGCTTTCCATAAACAGGACCTAACTCCCCTTGTTCATTGGCCCATTCGTCCCAAATAGAAACGCCGTTTTCTTTTAAATATTTAATGTTGGTTTCTCCTTTTAAAAACCACAACAACTCGTAAAAAATACTTTTAACGTGCAGCTTTTTGGTGGTTACCATTGGAAAGCCTTTTTGCAAATCAAAGCGCATTTGATAGCCAAAGCAACTTCTTGTTCCGGTACCTGTTCTGTCCGTTTTTTCTGTGCCGTTATCTAAAATATGTTGGAGTAATTGTAGGTATTGCTGCATGGCTGCAAATTACACCAGGATCTGCGATGTAAGAAACCAAAATAGAATTTGGGGAGAATCTGTGAATTATAACTAAAAGCAGCTACACCGCAGTGTTTACAAGGATTTGCGCCTTGCTAACTCACGTTTTAACTGCAATAATTCGCGACCAGTTTGACCACTAACGCTGGTATTTTCTTGTGCCCTGCGCATCAGGTAAGGAATTACGTCCTGAATGGGCCCAAAAGGCAGGTACTTGCTTACATTAAATCCTTCTTTAGCCAGGTTAAAAGTAATAGTGTCGCTCATGCCATACAACTGCGAAAAATGAACATGCGGATGATTGTGTGGCAACATCATTTCATCTAAAAGTTTAGCGCCTAGCAAATTACTTTGTTCGTTATGTGATGCAATAATTACGGCTGTAGAATGAATATGATCCATACAAAAACGTACCGCTTCATCATAATCAGTATCCGTTGCTTCTTTAGAAATTTGAATAGGAGATGTTCTGTTTTTTTCTAGCGCTAGTGCACGCTCTTTTTCCATATAAGCGCCTCTAACTAATTTTAAAGCTAAAATAAAACCTTGCTCTTCCGCAATTTGATGTGAGATGCGCAAAAAATGTAAACGATCGTGACGGTACAATTGAATGGTATTAAAAACAACTGCTTTTTGTTTGTTAAAAACAGCCATCATTTCCATGGTTAAACGGTCAATAGGATCTTGAATCCAACTTTCTTCTGCATCAATTAATACACCAATATTTTTTTCGGCAGCTGCTTCGCAAATCGCGTACATGCGCTCTCTCACTCGGTCCCAGGCCGCTTGCTCTAATTCATTGTCATGAATTCCACTTCTTAAACGAGGCGCTTCATGTAGTGTTTGTAACAGTTCATGACTCGCAAGACCCGTTACTTTAATACTTATAAATGGAATATTTTTTTGTGATGCAGCGTGATTGATTACATCAATAAAAACCTGTGTTGCATGGTCAAAATTTTCTTCACCTTCTTTTCCTTCTACCCCATAATCTAAAATAACATCCACGCCATAATTGGATAGCATTTGAGAAACCGGAATCGTTTCTTCTAAAGTTTCACCACCAACAAACTGTTTGAAAATTGTATTTCTGATAATGCCTTTAATTGGAAGCCCCGCTTTTAACATCGCAGGCACCAACCTTGTACCCAACTGAACAAGCTTAGGATACCCCATAAAACCAAACAAATATTTAGCACTTTTTAGTGCCTTATTTGATTTGTATGCAAATGCATTTTGGGTATTGTCAAATGAAATATTCATCGCTAACAGTTGTTCGTGACCGCGAATATCGGAACAGGCATCAATAAAAAAAAGAATTTATAGCAGGTTTATCAAAAAAGGACCGTTGCTCCTTTAAATAGCCTGATGGTTAAATGGCTGAAGCACCATTTCGCTAACCACCCCTGATCTTGGCTGTTGGCATAAAAACCAAATGGCTTTAGCCGCCTCTTCTACCACAATCATTTTATCTTTTTGAACCCTTAAATCGATAGTATCCCAAAATGGACTATCCACCCCACCCAAAAACAAATTGGTTATTCTTATTTCGGTACGCTTAAGCTCTTCTCTAATGCTTTGCATCATACCTACAATGCCGTATTTACTAGCGCTGTAGGCTGCCGCTCCAGCCATAGGAACTTTACCAAGTACGCCCGGAATATTTATAATTAGACCCTTTTTAGCTTCTTTCATAGTTGGCAAAACCGCTTTAACGGCATTAAAACTCCCCACTAAATTAATTTGAAGAGAATCCATAAAATCTTGATGGGTAAGGGTTTCGATGGGCTTAATGATACCCACACCCACTGCATTGATTAGGATATCCACGCCACCCCCAGCCACCACCTGGGCAACAACACTGTCTACTGCAGTGGCATCCGTAATGTCTACAGTAAAATACTGACCCGTTGGAACCGACAATTTTGCTGCTAAATCTTGCAATTTTTGCTCATTTCGAGCCAGCATAAAAACAGTGGCACCGCCGCCAATTAATAGTTCTGCCACTTTAGCACCAATGCCGCCAGTAGCCCCAAATAATAATACGCGTTTGCCTTTGATTGTTTCCATGACTTTGTTTTTGACTATAACAAGACATGGCGAGTTTTGTTTGCCACTCAATAAAATAAGGCTGGTATTAAATAATTGCAGAAATTGGGGCATGGAAATTTTAAAAATAGAGGTTTATAAATATTCGATTCCGATGGTGCCGTTTACCATTGCAACAGGGACCATGCATTTTGCACAAAACATTTTAATTCGCATTCATACCAACACCGAGCATATTGGAGTTGGTGAATGTTCTGCTTTCCCTATGATTGTGGGAGAAACCCAAGCCACTTGTTATGAAATGGCAAAAGATTTTGCTGCCATTTGGAAAAACAAAAATGCATTAGACATAGATGCCAGACTAGCAGAACTTGATTTATATACGGCGCGCAATTTTACTGCAAAAAGCGCTTTTGATTTAGCATTGTACGATTTAGCCGCAAAGCATGCAGGCCTTCCATTATACAAGTATTTAGGTGGCTCATTAAAAGAAATTGAAAGTGATTTAACCATTGGTATTGATACTCCCCAAAACATGGCAGCAACCGCTACAAAATTTGCCAGTGATGGCGTGCGCATGATTAAAGTTAAATTAGGAAAAGACCCAGCTACAGATATAGAACGCATTCAAAAAATTAGAGCCGCCGTTGGGCCTAATATTAAACTTCGGATAGACGCCAATCAGGGCTGGTCTTACGATGATGCCGTTACAGCACTAACTGGCCTTGCGGCTTTTGATATTCAGTTTTGCGAACAACCCATGCGCACTTTTAATGATCATTTACTCCCGGCACTTTGCAAAATTTCGCCTATACCAGTTATGGCCGACGAAAGTGTTTATACCCATTATGACGCAGAACGCATTATTGCAAACAATGCATGCGCTTCTATCAATATTAAATTTGCAAAAAGCGGTGGCATTAAAGAAGCACTTGCCATTAACAAAGTTGCTGAAGCAGCAGGCATACCATGTATGATGGGTGGCATGCTTGAAAGCCGAGTTGCTTTGAGTGCAAAAGTTCATGTTGCCATGAGCTTAGATAATATTAAATATTACGATTTAGACACCTGTTTATTGGGCCACAAAATAGATCCGGTAATTGGTGGCGCCAGTTATAAAGGCATGCATTTAGAACTAAGTGACGCACATGGCATTGGCGCAGACGTGGATCCGGCCTATTTACAAACCTTAGAGCATGTAATTATCTAGTTTGGGTATAGTGAACAAATAACGAAAAGGCTTTGTTACCTTTGCAGCACAACCGCATAACTATGGAAGCAAGAAAAGCACGTGAGAGTTTTATTGTAATGAATGAACTGGTACTTCCCAATGATACCAACACTTTTGGCAATTTAATGGGAGGACGTCTCATGTACTGGATGGATATCGCTTCTGCAATGGCCGCAGGCAAGCATTGTAATTTGCCAAGCATGACCGCTTCTGTAGATAATATCAGTTTTAAAAACCCCATTAAAATTGGAAATATCGTTCACATAGAAGCGCATGTATGTAGAGCCTTTACAACCTCTATGGAAATTTATGTGAAAGTGTGGGGTGAAGATTTACAGAAAAAAGAAAAATACGAAAGCAACGAGGCTTATTTTACGTTTGTTGCATTAGATCCAAATAATAAACCTACTGCTGTTCCGCAATTGATTCCTGAAACAGAATTTGAAAAGAAATTATTTGATGGTGCTTTAAGACGCAGACAACTTCGTTTAATTCTGGCAGGAAAGATGAAACCAGATGACGCCAATGAATTAAAGGCGTTGTTTATTAAAGACTAATTATTTTTCTAGTTGCGCTAACAGATGATGCCTGCCTTTTAGCATATACTCTTTGCTTTGTTCTATGGCATCCATCACTTGGGAAAGGATTTCTTCTACGGGGGCGGTATAATCTATCACCATGGGCTCTTTAAAACGTACCGATAAAACGGTACCCATTTTTTTAAAGCTTAGGCCTTTTTTATCAAACGCTCTCCAAAACCCATTGATCACAACAGGTATTACAACCGGCTGATTATTTTTAATTATATGCGCCGTGCCTTTACGACCTGGTGCAAATGGCTTTGTAGTTCCTTGAGGAAAAGTTATTACCCAACTATGATTTAGTGCCTGGTCTATTTTTTGTGTATCAGCTGTATCTCTTTCTCTAGAAACGTCTTTCCCTTCGGCGCGCCATGTTCTTTTAACCGTTAGCGTTCCGCAAAGTTTAAATAATTTAGTAAGCCAGTTGGCATTCATGGTTTCGGCGGCAGCCACCATGTATACATTGGTAAATGGATTAAGTAAATAAAAAGGAAGGCCAAGTCGGTTATGCTTCCTCCATTTAACAGCACAAAAAATATGAACAAAAGCAATAACGTCTGCAAAATAAGTTTGGTGATTGCTTACAAATAAAACATTCTTTTTAGGCAGGTTAAATAAATTTTCAGTGCCTTCAATTTTTACTTTGTTGATAAGAACAAGTCCTGGATATGTGATAAAACCAACCACCGCATATAATACCGTGCGAATCACCCGAATATGTCTAAAACGATCTATTAATTTCATGGCATCACGTTAATCAAGTGATGCAAAATAAGGAATGTAAACAAATTGTTACGCATTTGTTTAAAATTATAGGCGTTTAGGTCTATTTATAAGGCGGTAGGCATACTTTTGTGTCTTAAATTAGCAGCATGCAATTAGATACTGTAATATTTGACATTGATGGACTTTTAGTAGATAGCGAACCATTATGGAATCATGCAGCTGCAGATGTGTTTAAGCAATATGGCGTTAATTTAACAGAAGAGCAATACAACTCAACCACAGGACTTCGCACTAAAGAATTTGTACAGTGGTGGTTTAATTATTTTAATATTGGAGATGCCGAATTAAGAGAGGTAGAAAAAAAGATTGTAGAACTAGTTCTACAAAAAATAGAAACAACTGGAAAAGTAATGCCAGGCGTTGCTTATATTTTTGACTTTTTTCATAAGCGAAATTTTAAGATCGGACTTGCTACATCGTCGCCACCAGAACTTATAGAACTTGTAATAAGGATGACTGGCATTGGCCCATATGTAAAAGCTGCCGCATCCGCCGAAGACTTGCCTTATGGCAAACCCCACCCACAAGTTTATTTAAATTGCGCGAGCATGCTCGGCTCCCACCCAACGCACTGTCTTTGCTTCGAAGACTCTTTTAATGGACTCGTGGCCGCAAAAGCAGCACGCATGAAATGTGTGATTGTACCGCATGTTACCCAGCAAAAAGATGAGCGCTTTGGCGCCGCTGATTTAAAGATTTCTTCGCTTCAAAATTTTGGCGAACTGCATTTAAATTTAGTGAGCTAGTTTTTGCGTTCGAAACATTTTGATTTTGCGCGCAAAAAATATTTGAACATACTTAACAAAAATGCCCCGCTACGCGGGGCATTTTGCATTTTGCATTTTGCATTTTATAAAAATTTTCTCGAACCTTATTTTTTTAATTCAGGATGCGGAGCACTTGTTGCACCGTTACCTGCTTCGGTGGTACCAAATAAAGTAACAATAAGCTCGTTACCTACAGCACCGGCGTTATAAATAAAACGGCTTTCAGAAACACCTTGCTTTTCAGTTAAGTATTTAACCACGGTGTTAACGCGGTCCCAACTTAATTGCTGTGCAGATTTTGAGGTATAGCCATAACCAGATACGCGAATATTACAGTTTGGATTGGCATTTATTTTAGCAGCAACAGCAGCTAAAGTTTCGGTAGCTTCTTTAGAAAGTTTGGCTTTATTTCTATCAAATACGATGGTAGACAATTCGCCTATTTCGCAAAGTGATCCGCCATTTGTTTTTAAGTTACTTACCATCTCTTTTACTTCTTTGCAACATGCTGGCTCTGGGCAAGTACCTACGCCATCATTGTTAACTGGGAAGCAAGATTGTAATGTGATAAGCTCTTTGTCTTTATAGTCAGGAACACCATCACCATCCGTATCTTTTGCACGGCCGTGCGCGTCAACAGCCACACCAGCTGGTGTGTTTGGCTCTAGGTCAAACTGATCTGTTACGCCATCATTGTCTACGTCAGGTAATTTAACCTTAGGTAGTTTCATGTGCTTAGGCGCGTTAATTTCTTGATATAGGTAGTTGTTAGGGTTAAGCCACCAAAGTGGAGCCACTTTTCTAGAACGGTCACCTAAATTAATATTGATTCTAGCAGATGTTTGTCCGATATAATCATTGCTATTACCCGCTTTTACGGCATCTAAATAATCATAACCTGAAGCAGCAAAGGTAAAGCGCTGCTCTACGCCTACGCTAATAACATCGCTTAGTTTAAAGGATATACCGGCGCCTGCACTAAAGCTATTGTAAATAGCATATGACTTTCTTGCATTAACGGTAGCCCCTAAACCTGTGGTTAACAAACCCTGGTCGCTACCAGGCTCGCCTAAACCGTAAAATATACGGTAGCCACCTGCCTGTGCACCAGGCTGCGCTGTTTTATATAATACTTTAGAACCAGAAAGCGTGTAACCAGCTAAAACATACACGTTTGTTTTAGGGTTGCCTCTGTAATAATTAAGGGTATTAAGTGAAGCAATAACATCTACGCCTAATTGACGCGTTTTTGTTTTAAACGGCACTCTATTTTGCGTGAGCTGATAGGTATTAGGCTCACCAGCACTATTTAAATCTGCGATGCTAGCACGTAACGAAAAAGTATGACTTAAAGCTTTACGTACAGATACGGAACCGCCAAAACCTGGCTTAGATTTAACGTCGGCAGAGATGGTAGCAATACCTAGTCCAAAACCAAGCTCCCACTGACTGCGTGGCTTTGCTGGGTAAGGATATACGTTATTGATAAACTCATTGCGTTGAGGTTGGTTTTTAACCGCTACTTTAGAAGAGTCTCTCCAATCCCAACCAAAATCTGTTTGTGCGAAACCAATGGTGCTAACTAGGAGTGCTAGTGCGCCCATTAAAACAACTTTCTTACTTGCCATAACTTATTAAATTAATGATATTACAAAATTACTCTAAATAAGATAGATCCCGGAACTATCTATGCTTTAGACATTGTTAAAAGTGTAAATACTCAGACAATTACCTTACTTAGAGGCTATACTAACGCATTTCGCTGCTTTTTGTTCGTTAAATTCTGCCCAATCCTGGCTATATTGCAGCCCTGTAAACAATGGAATTAGCCAAGAAAGTTATATCAAAAGAATTAGACCTTTTTGAGGTTCATTTTAGGGAAGCCGTAAAAAGCCGGGTTGCGCTCCTAGACCGCATCATGCAATACATTGTGCGCCGAAAAGGAAAGCAACTTCGCCCGATGTTTGTGCTACTCAGTGCTAAATTAGGTGGAGAAATTAATGACGCATCTTACCGCGCAGCTTCGTTGGTTGAATTATTACATACTGCAACACTTGTGCATGACGACGTGGTAGATGAAGCAAACGAACGCAGGGGCTTTTTTTCTATCAATGCATTATGGAAAAATAAGATTGCTGTTTTAGTAGGCGACTATTTATTATCGAAGGGCCTCCTTCTTTCACTTGACAATAAAGACCACCGCGTTTTACAAATTCTTTCTACTGCCGTAAGACTCATGAGTGAAGGCGAATTATTACAGCTAGAAAAATCGCGCAAACTTAATTTAGACGAATCTATTTATTACGAAATCATTGGCGGCAAAACCGCGTCGCTGCTTGCATCATCTTGTGCAGCGGGCGCTTCTACTACATTTGACGATGATGATTGTATCGAAAAAATGCGCCTCTTTGGAGAAAAAGTGGGCATGGCTTTTCAAATAAAAGACGACCTCTTTGATTATAGCAACCAATCAATTGGTAAACCAACGGGCAATGATATCAAAGAAAAGAAATTAACGCTGCCACTTATTTATACGCTTAACAATTGCGACGCAGCACTGCGTAAAAAAATCATCTACATTATCAAAAATCAGAACACCCAAAAAGATAAAGTTGATTTTGTACTAGAAGCCGTTGAAAAATTTGGTGGCATTAAATATGCAACAGACAAAATGTTTGCATTTAGAGATGAGGCACTTGAAATACTCCACAGCTTCCCTCCTTCCGAAGTTCGCGAAGCACTTGAAGAATTAGTAAGGTATACAACCGATAGAAAATATTAATGGATAAAAGGTGGACGATAGTAGCATCCGATGCAGTAAAAACGGAGGCCTTACAAGCCGCCCTGTCTATCAATAAAACCATTTGTAGCATATTAGTAGCCAGAGGAATTGAAACCTTTGATATTGCAAAAAGCTTTTACAGACCCCAGCTTTCGGACCTTCACGACCCCTGGCTTATGAAGGATATGGATAAGGCTGTTGCACGCATTTTAACGGCGCGTGAAAAGAGTGAAAGAATACTTGTGTTTGGCGATTACGATGTTGATGGCACCACTGCTGTTGCAAGTATGTATCAGTTTATTAGTGGCATCCATAACAATACCGATTATTATATTCCACACCGTTACAAAGAAGGATACGGCGTTTCTAAAATGGGCATCGATTACGCTAAAGAAACGGGTTGCACTTTAATTGTTTCACTCGATTGCGGTATCAAATCCACAGATCTTATTGCGTATGCAAAAACATTAGGAGTTGATTTTATTGTTTGTGACCACCACTTGCCAGATCCAATATTACCGCCCGCAGTAGCTATTTTAAATCCCAAACAAATCGATTGCCCCTACCCGTACAAAGAATTATGTGGTTGTGGTGTGGGCATAAAATTAATGATGGCGCTTGCGCAAAAATTAGATTTGCCTGCGTCAAGTTATCTCGACTATTTAGATTTAGCCGCTACAGCGATTGCAGCAGATATTGTACCACTCACTGGCGAAAATAGAATTCTAGCTTACTACGGACTTGAAAAAGTAAATCAACGTCCATGCCCAGGTATTAAAGCATTACTTCAACTTTCTAAAGTGGAGAAAAAAATGCTCCTAACCAATTTGGTATTTGTAATAGCACCGCGCATCAATGCAGCAGGCCGTATGGACGACGCAAAAAAAGCAGTGCAATTGTTTATTGAACAAGACGCAACCAAAGCGCTTGAATTTGCACAAATGCTCCAGTCTGATAATTTGGATAGACGTGAAGCAGATAGCAGTATTACCGAAGATGCCCTTGCTCAAATCATTAACGACCCTTCGCATGCGGGTAAAAAAACCACTTTTGTGTACCAAGAAAGTTGGCATAAAGGTGTGGTAGGTATTGTAGCGAGTAGGCTTATAGAAACCTATTATAGACCTACGATTGTTTTAACGAGAAGTGGAGACATTGCTGCTGGTAGTGCTCGCAGTGTGGTTGGCTTTAATTTGTATGAAGCCATACATGCTTGCCGACAACATTTAATTGGCTATGGCGGGCATTTTGCCGCCGCCGGCATGACCCTGCTTCCGGAGAACGTTCCAGCCTTTGCGGCGGCGTTTGAAGCAGCTGTTGCATCTCAAATTACAGACGACTTACTCATTCCTGAAATTATTATAGACGCTCCTATTTCTTTTACAGAAATCAACCAAGGGTTTTATAATATTCTATCTCAAATGGAACCCTTTGGACCTGAAAATATGAAGCCCGTATTTATTGCCAGAGGCGTCAACAATACGGCTTACTCTAAAATTGTGAAGGAACAGCATATCCGTTTTGTAATACAACAAGACGGCATTACGCTAACAGGTATTGGATTTAAAATGGCTGATAAATTTGCATTGCTACAAATGAATCAGCCATTAGATATTGTTTTTACACTTGACGAAAACGAATGGAATAATGAAAAAACCATTCAGCTCAAAATGATTGACCTTCGTTTAAGTGCTTAACCGCGCTTTTTTATTGCGCTTATTTATTTTGCAAAAGATCTACGCTTCTATTAATGAAGTTGGTTAAATCATTTCCTTTTAACAATCCTTGAGAAAGTAAAGCAAGGTCTGCTAAATTGCGCACCTGACTTTTTTGAAGTTCAGCGTTACCTTCTTTTAAAAGGGTTTGATATATGGGGTGATTACCATTTACCGTTAAGGTAACTTCATCAGGCATTTGCGCATAAAAAGCAGTCATACCGCCGCCAACGCCAGCCATATCTTTCATACGGCGCATAAACTCTGGTCTGGTGGCTACCACAGGGGCGCTATCTGCACTTAAGCCTTTTACCTCAGTGGTTACGTGTAAATCTGCTATTTGTAAATTAAATAGTTCCTTTAATTTTTCGGCGTCGTCTTTGCTAAGTACCGATTCGTTAGACTCCTGCTTATCAATTAAATTATCAACGATATCTGCGTCAACTCTTACAAAAGTTACATTCTCCCACTTCATTTCCATATTGTTAATGAAAGCCGAGTCTACGAGGGTTTCCATTTTAACAACAGTATATCCTTTTTTAGTAGCCGCCTGAATATATGCGTCCTGCTGAATAGGGTTAGTGGTGTATAAAATAACTTGTTTGCCGTCTTTGTTTTTTTGTGTAGCCTCGGTTAAAGTTTTGTACTCCTCTAACGTATGGAATTTACCAGTGGTATCTTCCATTACAATAAACTTATTTGCCTTATCTAAAAACTTATCGTCGGTCATCATGCCGTACTTCACAAATAAGCCTAAGCTCTCCCACTTTTCTTCAAATGCTGCACGGTCTGCCTTAAATATTTCTTCTAATTTATCGGCTACTTTTTTAGTGATGTGTGCGTTAATTTTTTTAACGTTCGGATCGCCTTGTAAGTAGCTTCTGCTCACGTTTAGCGGAATATCTGGGCTATCAATAACGCCATGTAACAACATCAAAAATTCAGGTACAATATCTTTTACCTCATCGGTAACAAATACTTGGTTGCAGTATAATTGAATTTTATCTTTTTGAATTTCGTAGCTCTGCTTGATTTTAGGGAAGTATAAAACACCCGTTAAATTAAATGGATAATCCACGTTAAGGTGAATCCAAAATAAAGGTGTTTCGCCAAATGGATAGAGTTCTTTGTAAAACTTCTCGTAATCTTCTTTAGATAATTCACTTGGCTTTTTAACCCAAATAGGATCTGGATTATTGATTGATTTTTCTTCTACTAGTTCGTCTTTTTTCTCACCTTCTTCTTTAACGCCTACTTCAGAAAAATAAATAGGAATTGGTAAGAATTTACAGAAACGATCAAGTATTGCTTTTACACGAGAGGCTTCTAAAAACTCCTTGCTTTCTTCACTAATGTGTAATACAATTTTAGTACCACGCTGTGCGTAGTCTACTTCGTATAATTCAAATTCTGGATTACCATCACATCCCCAAAAAACACCAGAAGCGTCTTTAAAAGATTTAGAATAGAGTTCTACTTTATCACTCACCATAAAGGCGCTGTAAAACCCTAAACCAAAGTGACCAATAATATTGGCGTCTTTGTATTTATCCATGAATTCTTCGGCACCAGAAAAAGCCACTTGGTTGATGTACTTATCCACTTCTTCGGAAGTCATACCCACCCCTCTATCAATGATAGATAATGTTTTTTCTTTGGCATCTAGTACCACGTCTATACGAAGTTCACCAAGGTCTCCTTTGGCTTCACCAATAGAAGACAATGTTTTAATTTTTTGAGAGGCGTCTACCGCATTACTCACTAACTCACGTAAAAAGATTTCGTGGTCACTGTACAAGAATTTTTTAATGATTGGAAAGATGTTTTCCGTTTGTACGCGTATTTGTCCTTTTTGCATAGTTCACTTAT
>JACCDN010619648.1_pt1 | contig 21318 bp, 18 predicted proteins | sample 7441691 | NCBI WGS metagenome assembly JACCDN01 (sample SAMN15323439, study PRJNA562643) | freshwater metagenome | isolation source: river surface water | place: USA:Blue River Watershed | collected 2017-08-16 | reverse complement strand
CTGGCGGATAATCGCTGCATCTTCTGCAGCAGAGATTGCCTCTGCGTGATCGCCGTTATCCTGCCAAGTTGCTTCAACCTCTGCCTGGGCATCATCGATCACCACAAGATTTGGGCGACGACCCTCTGCACGGAAGAAATCAATGCATAGGTTTTCGATGGTGCGGTGGAGGTAAGCGATTGCATGCTCTTTTGATTCTAGTTCTGGAGCTGCGAGCATGAATTTGATAAGCGCATCCTGAGTAATTTCCTCAGCTTTAGCGTTATCTTTTAGTACGCGGTTTGCGTGGGCCAGAAGTTCAGCGCGATTCTCGGTATAGAAAGCACCAAGCTCCGCGACGGACCATACTCTTGGTCCTGCGGAGTTCGCAGATTTCTTAAATGCCACTTACTTGGATCCTTTTCCTAGCCATTTTACTGACTAGCGCTGGGAGCTACCCAACTGTTAGGTCTTGCGTAGTTGTCCGTCGACCCCTACATGCTCTACTACGAAAATGTATATGATTTGTCGCTTTGAGGGTACAAATCGGACATTTCCGGCGCATTCCCGTGGATCCGATTTTTTATACCTTACATACTGCAATTCTTACGCTTGCAGCTTCGGCATAACAATATGAGCTCTGGGGAACTAATCGTGATAAGTCTAAAGTATTGAATGAGGGTTTACGTGTAGCGACTCTTAAATGGATAAAAAAGAATCAGCAACAAAACGGATTTTAGTGCCGAGGATCTTAAAATTAAGAAAATAAGTCGATTCATTAAAGTCAATAAAAATCGCTTGGGTTTTTATGCTAAAGAGAAGCTGGGACGACAAAATACAAAACTAAATTTTAATAATTTTTAATTTGAGATATGAGCAAAAATTACTTAATGAACCGAGTCAAGAATTTTCTTGCAAATCTTATAACCAGATTATTGTTATATAAAGACAAAATAAAAATTCTCGAAGGTGACGACTCAAAAGTTGGATGAACATTTCTGGAAATTTCGATAAGTTCTTGATTGATTTCTTGCTTAAGTAAACAATTATTTAAGAAATCCAAAACTTCTTTTGCATTTTTTACAATCAGTGTTTGTTTTAATATTGCAAGTCCATCATTATTGTAGTCAGGGCTATCTTCGTCATGAAAAACACAAATTGGCTTGCCGGTTGCAGCCCAAAATCCAATTATTGATCCACCATCAGTAATTAATGCATCAGAATTGGTAACATCGAAGTAAAGGCTATTTGTTGTGAATTTAACATTGTTAAGATTTATTAAAGTTTTTAAACTAATTAAATTAGAGTTTTCTTTTAACAATTTAACAGTGTCTTGAACTTCCTTATTAGCAACGGGTTTAGTTTTACCTGACAAGACATAATCCATAGCCGCAGTCATAATTGGATGTGGTCGTATAATTAATTTATTATGCTTGTTTTCTATCATAAAATCTAACAAAGGTTTTACTACTTGATCCCAGCGCGAAAATCCCGTTGTAGTTTGTTGCCTAATTTGGTTCCAATGAGGAGCCCATAACAAAGTTATTTCGCTTTTCTTATTCTTTTGTAAAACATTCTTACTTCTAATTTCATGCAATATTGAACTTCCCGTTAAAATAGACTTTTTCGTAAGTCCATAAACTTTTAACTTATGAAGTTCAAATTTAGAACTGATTAGTAAATATTGGGCATTATTTACTAGTTCTCCCGCAAATTGACCAGATTCATATTCAACAAGAGGTAAGTAATATCCTAAATATGCAGTTAGTCTTCTTGTGAGTTGAGCTCTAAACCACTCTGGATAGTGTTCTACATAAGGTGATTGAAGGAAAACTATTTGTTTTACTTTTTTTTCGCTTAATTCTATCGAGTGAGCGAGAAACTCTTCTTGATTAAGAAAATTTATCTTTCCTTTTTTCAGTCCAAAAGTATTTTTACTCTCCACATAAAAAGAACAAATATCTATCAAACCTTCACAATTCTTGGCAAATGTTTGTAAGTGCTCTTCGGTGCCTAAATCCAAGTATGGGAAACAAAAATGATAATTTTTTATCTTAAACATATCTGCATACCCGCTTGTTTGTTGGATTCTTAAAACATTATTTAATACTCCATTTTAAGGTATACTTGATTCATGGTCCAAAGGAACATTCATGAAACAGCAGAATTATCTGTAAATGTTCGTTTGGGTGACAATGTACAAATATGGCAATTTACACATATTAGAGAAAATGCGCTGATAGGAAATAATGTAAATATTGGGCGCGGGGTCTACATTGGCGATGGGGTTGAAGTCGGCAACAATTGCAAAATTCAAAATTATGCCCTTCTATACGAACCTGCAAAATTAGAGGATGGAGTCTTTATTGGGCCTGGAGTAATACTCACAAATGATTTGTATCCTAGAGCAGTAAATCCAGATGGAACTCTAAAAAGTTCACTCGACTGGCAACCTAAAGGTGTAATCATCAGAAAAGGGGCGTCAGTAGGAGCAAGGAGTGTCTGTGTAGCTCCTATCGAAATCGGAGCTTGGGCGTTAATTGCAGCCGGATCGACAGTAACTAAAAATGTCCCTGATTTTGCATTATTTGCTGGAAGTCCAGCAAGGCAAATAAACTGGGTAGGGAAAGCGGGAGTTCCTCTAATTCCTCTGCCTAATGGTAAATTCCAATGTCCAATTACGGGAGATTTTTTCCACGAAGTGGATGGTTTGCTGAGCCCATCAGAATAAAAACTTGAGGGAAAGTAAATTTCGGCTAATGAGTGCATGACCATTCATAGTCAGTTAAGAAACAGGTACCCGTATAAAAAAAATCTAAACAAATTAACTAAGATATTTCTATGGCTCTGGAATCAGTACTAGTCGGATATGGATACTGGGGCAAGAATATTGCAAGAAATGTATTTCAATCTTCGGAATTTTCCTTACTTTACCTCGTCGAACCAGATTCGACTAAAAGACAAGAGGCACTCGCTCTTTACCCAGGTATTAAGTGTTTCGAAAGCCTTGATGAATACCTCATGAATGGAAATTTAGCACAGGTAGGCTTTATAGCCACTGCCGCTAATACCCACTTCGACATTGCAAAACATTTGCTAATGAAAAAACATAACTTATGGATAGAAAAGCCTGTCACTTTAGATTCTAATCAAGCAGTACAGCTTAAGAAATTATCTGAAAGTCTCTCAAAAATAATTATTGTCGACCATACTTACTTGTATTCCCCTGCTATTAATAGAATGAGGACCGAAATAACTAAACTTGATGGAATTCTCTCAATTACTTCGATACGCCATGGTTTTGGAAAAGTACAATCAGACTCAGATGTCATGTGGGATCTTGCTGTTCATGACCTTGCAATATTTGAATATTTTATTGGCAAGAAAGCCACCAAAGTACGTGCGTTCCCAATTACTACAGATAATACACATGCAACAAGCGCAATAATTCTCGTTGACTATGGAGACATAAGAGCAACAATTAGCTGTAGTTGGCTTTCGCCAATGAAAATAAGAGATATGCAAATCTTATGCGATAATGGTTCTATCTTTTTCGACGAACTTGATGTAACCGAAAAAATAAAAATAATAAATCAGCGTGTTGAGATTGAGGAAAATAAAGGCGGCGAAAAAATAGTCAACTATAGGCTCGGCGACACCTTTATTCCTGAAATTCCAAATGAAGAATCCCTAACACTAGCTGTTAAAGAATTTGGCAAATGCATAAATGAACAAAAACAACCTATTTCAAATATAGATTTAGCAATTAGGGTAGTTTCGATTCTTGAGGCAGCATCAATTTCAGCCAAAACAGATGGGTTACCGCAGGAGTTAAATTTATGAAAGTTCCATTTAATGATTTGAGTAGAATTCACAATGCTCTTAAGAAGGAATTCCATGCTGAGCTTGACGAAATCATAGATTCGTCAGGCTTCGTTCTTGGCAATTCGGTCGTAGATTTTGAAACTGAATATGCAAAATTTGAAGGTTTCAATTATGCAATTGCAGTTGATAATGGAACAAACGCTATTGAACTGGCCCTGCGTGCTCTGGATATTAATTCTTCTGATGAAGTAATAATTCCCGCGATGACATTTATTGCCACAGCCTTTGCGGTCACTAGAGTTGGTGCAACACCTATTTTAGTTGACATTAAAGAGGATTCACCTCATTTAGATATTGATCTTATTGAGAGATCCATAACTACCAAAACGAAAGCCATTATTTATGTATCTTTACACGGCACTGCATACGACCTATTGAAATTAAAAAACTTAGCCGAGAGTAAAAAAATACATTTGATACTTGATGGTGCTCAGTCGCAAGGGTTTAAACATGACAATCAATCAATGTCAAATTATTTTACTTTAATGTCCACCTCATTCTACCCGGGTAAAAATTTGGGGGCGCTAGGAGAAGGTGGGGCGATATTAACCAATAATCTTGATTTGAGTGAAAGAATTCGCATATTCAGGGACTGGGGCGCTAAAGCGAAGTATGCCCATGAAGACTGGGGAGGCAATTTTAGGATACATGCATTACAGGCACGGTTTCTAAAGATTAAATTGACCCATTTAAATGAATATAATCAAGCCAGACAACAAATTGCTAGAGTGTATTTTGATAATCTTCAAAAACATTACCTCAGGTCAGAAAATTTTGATTCCCAAAGTGTTTATCACATTTATGAAATTAAAGTTGTAGACCAAAAATCCATGACTGAGTCATTGTCTTCTTTAGGAGTACAAACTGCCTTGCATTACCCAAGAGCGGTGCAACAACACCCATTTTATAGCGAACTAAAAAATGAAACTAACCTTGTTAATTCTGAGAATTTTGCAAAATCAACCCTTTCGCTTCCGATTTTTCCTGGAATGATGGAAAATGAAATTCAGAAAGTAATTGAGTCGGTAAATAAATGTCAAATAAGATTATAGATAAATATCTTTTTGAATTAGATGAGGATCTAGTTGCCCAAATAAAGTGTTCTGAAAAAATCAAAAGCGATTCATTTAAACGGGTGTATTGCAAACTACATAAAGACGCTAAATTTAAACTACTAATCTTATCTAGAAAAAAGCATAATAAAATTAGATTACAAACCAATGATGACTTTCAATACGATAAGGATTTTAATCGCCCTAGACGCTTTTCATTTTTGCATTTGATAATTAAAAATTTTGTTTTTCGAGAAATTAACTCAGCGACAATTTTTTACGATTCTAATACAATTACCTTTAAATTAATAAATTTCTCCTCTGCATTGAATATATACATAAGCTGGAGTCATAAAATTTTACTTATCTTTATTAATACAAAAATCGCCAAAAGACACAAAGATATAGTAAAACTCAAGAAAACATTAGGAAGGGAACCTTTCCACTTCTATATTAGAAAAATATTGAAAATTGAAAGCAACTTACCAATAGGTTCTGGTATTGAGCTAGAAATTAAGAAACCAAAGAAATCTGCTGAGTTTCTTGGGTTGGTAAAAAATGTAGACTTATTTGATTCATGGTTAATTACAGATTACCGTAATCTTTACACTTACGATTCAATATATGACTCTCGAGCAGACTTTATTTCCGGACTAAATACGAGATTAAGTATTTCTAACATACATAATGAAAAAGTAACTTTATTTAACACAAAAGCGAGGAATAGGATTGAAATAGATAAGTGTTTAGTTTTTAGTAGTCGGAACACAAAGAATTGGTTTCATTTTCTAATTGAAGATTTACCGAGTTTGTATTACGCACATAAGGAATTAGATATTTCAGTTCCACTGCTAGTTCCCGACTTTTTACAATCACAACAACTCACAGCAATCAAACAATTATGTAGCAATCGAAGATTTATTTCTATAAGCTCCGATGACTTATACACAATCCGAAGTTGCTATATACCCATTAAATTAGGAGTATTTCATGATTCGGTCTTGATACCTTGGAATGAGTCAAAGTTTTATTCAAATAAGAAAGTAAGAGAAGTTTTTAAAAGACTGAAAGATTCGAATCTCAGGGAATTGACTGAAGCAGATTTTCATTTAAAAAATAGTAGAATTTTCATTAGTCGAGACTATAAAAATTCAAAGATGCGTAGAACTTTTGTTACGCGAGCTGCTGACAAATATTTTGATCGATACAATTTTAAAACTGTAAATCCCGGGGAATTTAGCTTGAAAGAGCAAATATTAATTTTTAGTACGGCAGATTTCATTATTGCCCCAAGCGGGGCCGCTTTGGCAAATCTAGTATTTTGTAATCCAGGAACAACTATAAAAGTTCTGTTGAATGAGGAAATTGTTGATTTTAGTGTGTGGAAAGTTTTGGCAAAGTTAAACGATTTAAATATTGAATATATTGCTGCAAAATCATTGTTTGAAATGTTCAAAAATAGAGATCCGTATCATGTTATGCATAGTGACATGCTTATAGATTTGGAAGTAGCAAAAAAGTCGATTGATGAATTAACTTCATGAAAAGTTTAATCCCACGCCTCAACAACATCCTCTTTCCCTTGGAAAAATTGATTTTCAATTTTTTGCAATATTTTAGAATTGGAATACGACGTTTTATTGCTACGTTGAAAAAACTTATAGTTGCGATTTATAAAAGTAGATTTTTTTTCAACTTGATACGAGCTTTGAAACGTTAATATGAAAGATGTGTCAGTTGTTATAGCGACTATCGGACGTGACTCACTTCTAGATTCTGTCTACTCAATCATAAAAGACTTTTCTATGAGTAGCGTAGATTACGAAATCCTAATTGTAATAGACGGATATCCTCTTGATTCAGAAACCTCCAAAGCTCTTGAGCAACTCAAGGATGTTCGACTACTGCAATTAGAAAATAATCTTGGTCCAAGTTGTGCATATAATGTTGGACTTGATGAAAGCCGTGGTAGATATATATCAGTGTTTTCCGATGATGACATTTGGTTGACAGGGCGAACAACCAAATTACTCAATGAATTTAGAAGAACTAAGTGTGATGTTATTTTTACCTGTTCAGTAGTAAATGACGAGAATACGGCAGGACTTATAAGGCCCTCAGAAAAACTTGATTTTAAGAATTTCTTATTTGATCACTATTCAAAGCCTTGGAAAATTCGAAATCCTAAGACAATTATCATGACTACTGTAATGGCTCACAGAAAAGTTTGGGAGAAAGTGAAATTTGATGACTCTCTCGATACACACGAAGACTTATGGTGGATTCACCAAGCCTCACAACTTGATTTTCAATTTCATTTTATACCAGAAGTTACCGTTACCACTAACAACTCAATCCAGAGAAGTGCAAAGCGTTACCTAAATGCTGGTGCAATTTGGTTGCGTAAAGTTGAAGAAATTGATCGGTCTCTCGCGAGAAGAATTGCTTACCGTCATCTCCCTAAGGCAATAGCTTACCAAGGCCAGTTCAGAATATCGAAATTTAAATTAGGGTACGAACTAGATTTGAAACCTAACTTGGGTGATTGTGTTTATTTGATTTTTTTTAGTTTTGTATCTTTTTTTAGATTCGCTATAATAAAATTCAGATTTTGTCTACCTTTGAAAAAATCTACTAAAATTAATAGGGCGATTAAACGTAAAGGTATAAAGTAGCGACTTTCAAAGTGAATTACGCCTAAATTAGCTATTTGTCCCAACATTAAAGCTGAGAGAAATAATGTAGAAAAATTACATTTCATGATATTAATGATATTAATGACAAGTGCAGCCAAAGCTAAAATTACTATGACGATAAAGAAATACGTGATTACCCGCTGAATAGTCCAATTTCCAGGATATGCATCCCCAGCCCAATGCCGCCAAAGGTATGGAAGACGGTGTTTAAAGTAACCAAAGGGATTTCCAAGCACGCTAAACATAGCTTCTTTTAACAAGGTTGCTCTTGGTATATTTTCAACACCTATATCTGCAATTTCATTACATTTTACGAAATTTATAGCACATGCCCAGTTGGGATCGTAATCAGCCCAATACCCTCCTTGTTTAGACCATATACCTAACGGAGCGCCAGCTGAAGCTGTGCTTAGTGTGTAAAACCAGCCTTGGTAATGTCGCGGAGATAGAAAGAATCTCCAAATGCCTGTTACCAAAAATGAACCGAGAATGAATTTAAAAATAGGCAAGAGATGGATACGTTTCCAGTTTTGTAAATTTCTTATATCGCTCTTTTTTTTCCTTTTTGTTTCTAACTTTAATATTTTTAGAAAATAATTCAATGCTAAAAGTGCAAATATTAAAATGAGTATGCTCAAACCGGTATCATTGACATGTCGTACTAAAAGAGAAAAACCAAATAATGCACCGCAAACAATATAAGATTTTTGGTGCATTGAAAGTGTAAAAGAGAGTGTCAATAAACCCAGTGAAATTCCTTCTGTATAAAACAATCCATCTCTAAATATATATTGTGCGTCCCAACTTGATGTCCAAAGCAAAATTGCGGTAATTATAAAATATTTTGCTATTTTGCTTTCTTTTAAATTATTGATTAATTTATTCCATGAAAAAAGCCAAATTGAGATTGTAGCGATTAGAATTAAAAAGAAAAATGGCAATGCAAAACGAGATAGCCAAATAAAAGGTACTTCAATTAGAGGCATTCCCGGAGTCCATAAATGAACTATCCAAAATTGAGTAATTGGATCTAAATCTTTCAATTTTGACCACGTTAATGCAGCGTCAAGCAATGAGCCTGCATCACCATTTCCCCACGCTTTTCTAATCTGTTCAGGACTTGCGTCCAAGGGCAAACCAGTAATTCCTTGAGTTCTTGGAATCCACCCACCAAAAGCTTGCCTATAAACTATTAGTATCCATAAAATGCTAAAGTAAAAGTTCGATTTGTATTTTTTATACAAAGATTCTGCATCTCTTAGCATAATATCCATTCTGTGTACTTTCGGACTTAAACTAAACTTTATGGTTCGCTAATGCGCTTTAAAGCATTCTTCTTTCATTACCTACCGCAATTATTAGAGACTAATATCGCGGAATTCTACTATTTCGTTACATATTTTGGGTGTTTTGCTGGCATGTTGTTTATGCATTGATAAACTTGCACTATGAGTTTAGTCAGATCCCAGATAAAATGACACACGAATTAAAACTTGATGCAATTCGTGAATTAATCATTAAATTTGGAAATCATAATTTTGACGGGTTTAAATTTACCCCAGAAGAGACAGCGATACCTGTTTCTGGTAAGACTCTACACATTCAGGACTATATTTATGCGATTGATTCGGTACTTGATGGATGGTTCACTGCAGGTCGGTTTACGAAAGAATTTGAACAAGCGCTAGCTAAGTCTATTGGCTCTCGACATGCTTTATTTGTCAATTCGGGTTCATCTGCAAATCTAATTGCACTTAGCGGGCTCACAAGTCCAAAATTAGGTGAGCGAGCTTTACGCGCTGGAGATGAAGTTCTAACCGTCGCAATGGGATTTCCAACTACAGTAAACCCAATAATTCAAAATGGTCTTAGGCCGGTAGTTGTTGATGTAGATCTTGATACGTTGGATGCTAACATTGAAATGCTAAGTGAAGCCGTTGGAACTAAAACGCGAGCGATTATGATGGCTCATACTTTAGGTAATCCTTTTAATTTGGACGCAGTGCACGAACTTTGTAAGAAACATAATCTATGGTTAATTGAAGATTCTTGTGATGCCTTAGGTTCAACATACAAGGGGCAGAAAACTGGCAGCTTCGGAGACACCGCAACTGTCAGTTTTTATCCCGCACACCACATCACCACCGGAGAAGGTGGAGCCGTCTTTATAAAATCACCACTTGTTAAGAAACAGGTCGAATCATTCCGAGATTGGGGCAGAGATTGCTACTGTGAAACTGGCCAAGACAACACCTGCCAAAAGAGATTTGATTGGCAACTTGGAGATTTACCAAAAGGTTACGACCACAAATACACCTATAGCCATATTGGATACAACCTTAAAGCAACAGATATGCAGGCAGCATTAGGGCTTTCTCAACTTTCACGCCTTGACGAATTTGTTGAAACTAGAAAGAAAAATTTCAGATTCTTAGAGGAAAGACTTAAAAATGTCGAAGGTATTTCCATTGCGCAGGCAACGCCTAATAGCGATCCAGCATGGTTTGGTTTCCCGATTACGCTTGATCCAAAGCATCCTGTAAACCGCGAAGATCTTCTTAAGTTTCTAAACTCAAGAAAAATTGGCACTCGCCTAGTGTTTGCGGGCAACATAACCAAACAGCCTGCCTATAAGGATGTAGATTTTCGAATTGTGGGAGACCTCAAGAACACAGATATTGTCATGAATAGATCTTTTTGGGTCGGTGTATACCCTGGTTTGACTGAGCCGATGCTTGAATATGTTGCTGAATCAATTACAGATTTTATGACGGGAAAAATTAAATAATGCGATACCTGGTCACGGGCCATACGGGATTCAAAGGTTCTTGGCTTGCGTGTTTGCTCAAAATTCAAGGAAATGAAGTCTATGGAATCTCATTGCCCGCAGAGACTCTATCACTTTACAATGATGCAAAAGTAGCCAACTTTTTAGATGGTGAATATGTATTAGATATTAGAGATGCAGCAAATCTCAAGCAAGCTATTAATAAAATCGATCCAGAAGTAATCATTCACTTAGCTGCTCAGCCATTGGTTAGAGCTGGATATGAGGACCCTATAGGCACTTTTGAAACAAATCTCCTAGGTACATTAAATGTTTTAGAAGCCACAAAGGAACTGCCAAACCTACAGGCAACCCTGATTATTACAACCGATAAGGTTTATAAGGACACCAATAAAGCTACCGGGTATATTGAGAGTGACCCCCTTGGCGGAAATGACCCCTATAGCGCTTCTAAAGCTGCCGCTGATATTGCTACTCAATCGTGGCGTATGAGTTTTGGCCAATCCCCAATAGCTATCGCACGCGCCGGAAACGTAATTGGAGGCGGAGACTGGGCCAAAGACCGAATAGTTTCTGACATTTTTAGGTGCTTTGAATCAGATTCAGTCTTGCAATTAAGAAGTCCTGGGGCGATAAGACCTTGGCAACACGTACTGGACTGCATAAGTGGATATCTCCGCTTGATCCAAGCTCAACTGAATGCACAAGTACAAGATGAATGGAACTTTGGGCCTAATGAGTCTGAAGTAAGGACCGTTAGAGATCTGGTTAATCATTTTGAGAAATCCCTTGGTAGGTCTTTACGGATATCCGAAATCGAAAATGAATATCGAGAAACTAGCACTTTGATACTGAATTCTAATAGAAGTAGAAAAGAACTCGGCTGGGAAGAAAAATTAAATTTTAAAGAGTCTGTTGAATGGACTGCAAATTGGTTCAAGAAAAAGAATGGCGGACAGAAAGTTTTAATCGAGCAAATTGAGAAATATCTGATGTTATGAAAAACAATATCCCAATAATTATTCTTGCGGGCGGCCTTGGTACAAGACTTTCTGAAGAGACAGATCAAAGACCAAAGCCAATGGTTACTATTGGTAAACATCCAATAATCTGGCATTTGATGAAAATTTACGCAGTCCAAGGTTTTGGAAATTTCAAAATTGCCACTGGTTACAAACATGAAGTCATTGATGAGTGGGTATCCAAAAATAATTCCGCTAACTCATGGGGATTTACCTGTGAAGTTACAGCCATTTATACAGGAGACGAAACGCAGACCGGTGGCCGAATCAAAGAAGTTATGAAGCAAGTTCCCTCTGATAGATACATGATGACCTACGGAGATGGCCTTGCTAACGTAAATATTCAAAATCTACTTAATTTTCATACTTCGCATGGAAAGCTAGCTACAGTAACATCAGTTAGGCCGCCTGCAAGATTTGGTCAAATTACGAGCTTGGATGGAAAAGTTATACATTTTGGGGAAAAGAACCAAGCAGATGCTGGATGGATAAATGGTGGTTTTTTCGTTCTTGAAAATGAAGTTAGCAATTACATTGAAAGACCACTTGAACCCTTTGAAAGAGAGCCTTTGAGTAAACTCGTCGCATGTTCTCAACTAATGACAATTCAACATGAGGGTTTCTGGCAACCTATGGACACTTTGCGCGAGAAGTATATCCTTGAAGATATGTATAAATTTGGCAATCCAGAGTGGATGAATATTACATAGCTAATGAATGAGAAATTTGGAGTAATTTTCGATTTAGATGGAACTTTAATTGACTCCTTTGAGCAAATTTTTAAAACTCTCGAATTGACTTCTACAAATTTAACCTTTGGGAGTTTTGATAAAGAACTGTGCTATGAGAATTTTGGATTACCACTTGCTAACTTAATAGCCCTAAATGGCGTTAAACATCATCAAATTGAGGAATTTATGTCGGAATTCCGAACATTACTCGAAAATCAAATAAGAATTAAAAATAAACTTTTTGATGGAGTTTATGAACTCTTGACTACTCTAAACAAATTGAAAATACCTATCGGGATAGCTACAAACAAGCCTCAATATCTTGCTAATTTAGTATACGAACATTCTGAACTTTCACACTTTAATATATTTGTCAAAGGAACAGATCCAAATCCTCCAAAACCTAATCCAAAAATCCTCTTAGAAATCTTAATGGAAATGAAAGTTCAATCTGGAATAATGATAGGAGACAGTATTGAAGATTTTTTGGCTGCGAAAAGTGCTAATTTAAGTTTTATAGGTGTTACCACTAATCTCAAACTTCGAGAATCAATAATTTTGAACGGAGCCATCGATTGTTTTGCAGAAATCATTGAAGTGCAAAAAAGTTTAGTAGATTTTTTAAACTTAAGCTAAATTTAAGTAATCTCTAATTTTATTTATTTCATTTTCATCAAAATTCGGTTCTAAATCATATATTGGAGAAGAAATCATTTCACCTTTTTCATTTAATCTGGATCCGCTTTTCGGATTGAACTTAATTTCTGGATCAATATTGCAATCTACAAATTTTCCATAAATACTTTCAAAATTGATTTTTTCAAATTCTTCTATAGAAGAACAACTAACATATTCTAAGCCATATGCTTCAATCAGTTGCTTCATGTTTGGAAATGGTAATCCATTGTTTTGACTTGTGAATTTTACATTATTGAAGTGACGGTGTTGTGATGTTTTTATAGATAAGTAGCCATCATTATTGATATAAATTATGTTAATTTTTAGTTTGTGATAATTTATCAATGGAAGTTCTTGCAGATTTTGCTGAAAGCTTCCGTCTCCAGCAATGCATATGATCTCACTCTTTGATGCTATAGCTGCACCAATCGCAGCAGGGAGTTCATATCCCATCGAAGCAGATCCTGCATTTGTAAAACACTTTTGCTCGGACTTTAGATTTGCAGATTGGAAAAATATTACAGATGCACTTGCATCTGCGCATGCGAAGATCGCATCACTTTTGAATTTGCTTGGCAAAATTTCAAACAATTTATACGGATTAATTTTTGATGAATTTTCTTCCGACCAACTTTTTTCTACACGTAATTTTTTGACTACTTCCGAGACTCTATTTAGCCAACCAGAGTGCAACTCTGGATCAATTTTATGTAAATTATTAACTAGATATTCTAAGAATTGATTCGGATCTTCAGGTATAAAATCATATTCAAAGTCTCTATTTATTTTTGAGTAAGCCGCATCTATATCGATGTGAACTACTTGACCAGTGAATTGCTCTTTGCTATTGAAGCCAATCTGTCTAATTGAAAGCGATGAACCCAAAACTATTATTAAATCGCTGCACGACTGAACTAATCCACCAGATCTATCCCCGACAGTACTAGGTCTTCCGCCAAAATTCTTGAAATTCTGTTTAACCAAATCAATTCCGGTCCATGCTGGTTGAAGCACGATTGAAGTTTGTTCATCTATTCTCTTGATGTGTTGTCTACTTATGTCACAAGATACCCCGCTGCCGAGTAGAAAAGTTGGTCTCTGGGAAAGAAGTATTCTATTGAGCAATTCTCCGAATGACTTTTGATTAGAAACAGAATTGATTTCGTAGTTTCTTAATGGAGATGATTCCTTCTCAAATTTATAACTTTGTAAATTAATTGGAAAATCAATCCATACAGGCCCAGGTCTACCAGAAACACTCTCGTAATAGAAATTGACTGCCAACTCAGAAATATTGTCGTTAGGGTTAACTTGTTTGACTTTTTTAACAATAGGTTCAACTATTCTTGGAATGTCTGCTTCTTGATCCCCCATTTGTCTCAATTTGCGTGACTCATGATCTTTACGCAAAGTATCGGTTCTCGCTTGTCCACTAATGACTATCATGGGTATGGAATCAGTGAATGCACCGAATACTCCGTTCATAGCATTAATTGCACCAGGTCCGGCTGTTATCATTAACAATGCAGGCTTGCCAGATATTCGAGCGTAGGCTTCGGCTGCCATAGATGCAGCTTGCTCGTGGTGAAATGCAGTAATTCTGATCTCTGACTTTATAAGCGCATCGTTTAAAAACATTGCGGCACCGCCAGTCACTAGAAATGCATTTGTTATCCCTAATTCTTGAAGTTTACATATTAATTCAGTTGCATTATTCTTCATTGCGGAAATACACCGCAATCTACATTTAAATTTTGGCCTGTGATTGCTGAAGCACTTTCTGAAATCAAAAATTCAACTGCATTTGATACTTCTTGAGCTTCTGGAAGTCGTAAAAGTGATGATTGCGTTGCTGCGAAATTTTCAAAAAAAACTTTCTTTCCTATGCTGTTTGCTGGTGCGTCAAAATCTTCAATAGCTTCAGATAAGCCGTTTGTCTCCACTAGTACTGGACTTACTGAATTCACTCTCACTCCCTTTGCGCCTAGCTCCTTCGACAAAGACTGAGTGAAACCTATTAAACCAAATTTCATTGCCGAATAAACGGAATTATTGGCGGATCCTCGCCGACCAGCAATCGAAGCTATATTCACGATACTTTCCAGATTAGAAGCATTTTCAACTACAATTCTTGATAACATAAAAGTTTGCTTCAAATTTAGTGAAAACATTTCGTCTAAGAATTTCTCATCTACCTTAACTATACTTCGCCAGGAAGACTTTCCTATGTTATTAATCAATCCGACAACATTTGGCCACTCGTTTCCTATTAATTTGCATATCTTCATGGAAAAATTTTGATCATTTACATCAATTGATGCATATTTCGCAAAAATGGCACTTCCATTTTCTATGGAATTAATTGGACGTCTAGCAAAACCAATAACTTTATAGTTAGAACCTGCAAATTTTTTTGCTATTTCAAGCCCCAGACCACTTGATGCTCCGGAAATTATCACTGTTTTATTTTTCATATAGTCATAGCTGAGAATCCGCCGTCTATCGCTATCTCGCTTCCAGTTACAAATGTTGAATGATCAGACAATAACCAAATTACGGCAGCTATTAGCTCGTTGGGTTGTCCAAATCTTCTCATGGGAGTATGACGAAATATGTTTTCCCTTCTTTCGTCGTCAATAAAATTCTTCATGGCCCACTCATTAGGGAAAAAGCCTGGACGTAATGCATTCACTCTGACTCCAGTCAGCCCCCATTCTCTAGCCAAATTCTTCGTTAGATTCAAAACTCCTGCCTTGGCAGCACTGTAAACGAAAGCTTTTGAGAGCGGAGGGCCGGCTGATGCCGAAGAAATATTGACAATGCTTCCTCCGGCCTTATTTAACATTTCAGCGCCAAAAACTTGACACGTCATTCCCACGCCAATTAATTGAACTGAAAGGATGTCTATCCATTCTTTTTGATCAATTTCCATAAAAGGAGTGGGTGCATTCAAACCAGCTCCATTTACCAAATATTTTACAAAAATCCCTTCAGCTAACAAAGCATTTTTGACAAATTTAATACTTTCTAAATCCGTTACATCTAATTTAAAGGCTTTGGCTGTGTAACCTAAATTGGAAATTCTTAATTCAGTAGATTTTGCATTTTCCAAATTAAAATCAGCGCATACAACCTTAGAACCACTTTTGGCCAGGCCAATTGCAATCTCAGACATCAAATGTCCCCCAGCACCTACAACAAGTGCCCAACCGTCTAACTCCAAATTCATTTCTACATTATTCCATACGTACAACGAAAGTTGTGAGACATGCTAGAAGCTATTTTAGAAATCCTAAGGTCGGTGTTCTATCTTGATGCAGTGAAAATATCAATTAGTGGAGCTAATGGGTGGCTGGGCAGATCTGCTGTCGCCGCTTTCAGCCAAGTATTTCCAACAAATTGGCAAACTTTAATTTTACCATTAAGCCGAAAGCCGGCTCAAATTATTCTAAACGATTCAATAGGATATGAAACAAAGTCTGCTCAAGATTTCTCAAACTTAGCAATCGATTTACACGTACCACTTGCTTTCTTAACTCGGGAAAAATTTTTTGAAATTGGCAATGACCAATATTTCAAGCAAAACTTAAAAATTATAAATGAGGATATTCAGTTTGCATTAAAAAATCAATCTGAACGTATATTACTTATTTCTAGTGGAGTAGTTTTAAAACCAAGTAAAAAGCAAATGAATGATTTGAGCTATCTAAGATATGCGGAACTAAAGAAAATTCAAGAAAAAATGTATATAAATTATTTTGGAAAATCTAATGTTTCAATCTGCTACGTTTTCTCGGGTACATCCATTGATATGAATAGAAGTAGTGAATATGTTTTTATGCAATTAGTTAAAAGAGCAATGTTCGACGAGGAGATTTATATAGAGTCAAAAAGTAGTGTTATTAGACGTTACATGGATTTCCGACAAATGTTCCAGGTGCTCTTTAATCAGTTGCGGAACCAAAAACAATTAATGCTTTCCAGCTACGGAGAAAAAATCGAAGTTGAAGAGCTAGCGAATTTGATTGTTAAGAAATTAGGTTCTAAATCAAAAATTAGCAGATCTTTCAAATTCAACGAATTAGACGATTCTTATTACTCAGAAGATAACACTATTTACAACCTTATGCGAAAATTCTCAATGAATTATGCAACTCTTGAGAATCAGATTGAAAATATAATTAAAGTAGTCAAATAGTTATATGCCACGATTTTCAATGAGTTTTCTTAAAACCTCATTTTCATTGTACGGGCCATTTATATCATTGATTGTAATAGGTTGATTTTCGAAAACATCGTTTGTTAATTGAATTCCATTTAAAACCTCACGAGTTGAGAGTTGACCTTTTCTAAGTGGCACAGCCAATTTAAAATCTTTCGTAAAATTCTCTGAGTTAAATATATATCCTTTTTCAATATTTCTTTTAGCGTGTACGCCTCGCACTAAAGCATCAAGATACTCGATTTCTTGATTCGAAATAATCCTACGGCGATCTGAACTGTTACCACACATCTCTATAGACTTTCTATACGCTTTAAACCAGAGATCAATTTGATGAGGTAAAGAGCAGTAATTAGAAACTGGAACATTGTTATAATCAATATCAACATGTCTTTCCCAAGTACGAGCACCGAGTGCATAAGAAATGTTCATAGATGTTTGCCAATCATGATATTCATGCGACGAAAATCCAATTACGTGCCCAGGATATCTTGATTTTAAATAAGTAATTTGATTTAACTCAAGTTGATGATCTTCACTTGGATAAAGTGATACGCAATGATTTAACGCTAATGGTATGTTTCGATTTTCAAAAAACTGCACTAATTCGTCTAAAGATTTCTCAGAAGCGCCGCCACTACTTGCTATTGTGGGTAATTTTGTGCTTGCAACTTTTTCCAATAGAGACCAATCGTTAATGTCCGAACTTGCAATCTTGATTATTGGAAACTCGAGCCTTGTACAAATATCTACAGAAGCTTCATCGAATGGCGTCGCCATGGGGATACAGCCGGCATTAGTGACCGTGCGCGCTAATTCACCATATTGAGCTTCGGTCATTTTTGTTGCTTCTGTTTTCTTTATATACCTTAATTCTTGGTTACCTTTGAAATCATCATGGATGAAGTTGTCGACGTCGCGAAATTGAAATTTGATTGCCGCTTTAACATTGTTATATCTAACCACTGTGGCAAAATCTTGGACAAGTTTCTTTCCACGTTCAACGTCTCCCCAATGATTATTGGCTGCTTCAAGTACAAACAAATTTTCGAACAGTGAATTTTTGTCTTTTAGGCTCATATAGTCCCCTCAGTGATATTAGGCTTATTCTATTTATTAATTTTGATTTTTTGGTACATGACCAAACATTTCAAGGCCTATTTTGCACTTTTTTACCCTCTAATCGAGCATAATTGCCTATAGTTAAAGGGAGCCATTCTTGAAAAAGATTTCTATAGTTGTACCTGCATATAACGAAGAGGCTTGTTTGATGGAGCTTAAAAATCGGCTCTGTGTAGTATTTGAAGCAGAATCCAAATATGACTTTGAGGTTTTCATCATTGAAAATGGCTCGACCGATAATTCATGGGCTATTTGCAAAGAAATTGCAAAAGAAGACAAGAGATTCAAGATTCTCCAATTTGCGCGTAATTTCAAAATGGATGGTGGGCTGACTGCTGGAATCGAATTTGCAGATGGCGACGCTTGTGTTCTCATGGCTGCAGACCTACAAGATCCGCCCGAAGTAATACCTTTGATGATTCGCGAATGGGAAAATGGATTTGAGAACATTTATGCTCAAATTAGAAAACGTCGAGGAACCGGTCCCATTCGAACCTTTAATTCAAAGGCTTTTTACTGGCTCGCTGGAAAACTAACTGATGGCAGAATTCCCAGAGATGCGTCAGATTTTCGTCTAGTAGATAAAAAAGTATATAAAACAGTAGCTTCTATGAAAGAGCGAAATCGCTTCGTTAGAGGCTTATTCGCTTGGTCGGGATTTAATACAAAAGCAATTCAAATTGATCGCCCAGAAAGATTTGGTGGAGTAAGTAATGCGAGTACATTTGGGGTGATTGACCTTGCATTCAAAGGCATTTTTGCGCATTCTTACAAACCATTAAAAATAATTACCATATTCGGTTTGTCGCTTTCTCTAATTTCTTTAGTGTTATTGCCAGTGTTCGCTTACGTCTGGTTCACTAAAGGCGTTCCTTTTGCAGGTTTTGGTTCAATTGTTGCAATACTCATGCTGCTTATTTCTTTCCTTTTTCTATTTTTGGGTATTCTAGGTGAATATGTTGGTCTAATTTATGAAGAAGTTAAGAAACGTCCTAATTATATTGTTTCAGAAACACTAAACCTCTAATGTAGTAATCAAGAAAGATAGTATGAAGAAATGTTAGCTAGGAATTCATGCCCTATATGTAAGGGCAACAAGGGCGATTTTGCCTATGCTGTTGTTGCTCCCTGGATTAGAGAGCTTTCAGAATTAACTCAGAGTCATACTAAATTAGTAAAGTGTGAAAATTGTAGTTTTACCTATTTCACGAATATCTATGACGACTCCGAAATGACAAAACTTTACTCTAATTATAGAAGTAACAAATACTTTCAATATCGAAGGCGTTGGGAACCTTGGTTTGGGAAAAAGGAATTACACGCATATTCAACTTCTAATTCTGAAGCAGTGAAGAATAGAAACTCGAAAATGCAAGACTTGTTTCGGAAATCCGGGCTTGATTTGGCTAACTTTTCTAACTGTGTAGATTTTGGCGGTGATTTAGGACAGTTTATACCGTCAGAAATACAGGGGTCAAAATACATAATAGATCCATCAAATTCAACACTGAGCCAAGAGGGAATAACGAGAATTTCTAGTATAGAGTTTTTGCCCTTCAAGGCAGAGTTGTTCTTAAATTTATTTGTTTTAGAACACATATCAGATGTAAATGATGCTCTAGTTAAAATAAATCGTGCTCAAAACATAGGCTCTTATGGATTGATTCAAGTTCCGACCGATAAATTTAATTTTTCTAGATTACATGCAAAGAATGGATACAATTCTTATTTGTTCTTCTTGACAAAGCATCATTACTTATTTGTTCTTGTGGATTTCTTATCTGGTATTAGCAGAATGTTGTTTGGTCGAATTCCGGTTTGGGGAGTTATCAAAATGTCTGAACACATTAATTACTTTACAGAAACGAGCCTGGAAGAACTAATTAAGCGAAATGGATATGCTGTAGTTAATAAAGAAATAGACCCTGGGCAAAGGCAAGGGAAAATTAAACTAGGGTCGATGTCGTTTGTTGTCAAAAAAATTAGAGAACTTAGTTAATTTTGTTCTGCTTCCCAAGCGCGACGACCTGCCAATAATTCTTGGGCTCGAACCAAATCTAATGCCTCTAAAGTATCGCCACGGCGTAATGTCGCATTTGTTTCGCCATCGGTTACATACATGCCAAATCGGCCATCTTTTACAAGAATATGACGACCAGTCACGGGATCAACTCCAAAATCCTTAAGAGGCGGTTTAGCCACTCCGCGACGGCGCTCTTTTGGTTTTGAGTAAATCTCAAGTGCGTCGTCCAAAGTAATTGTGAAAATCTGATCTTCCGATGACAGAGTGCGTGAATCAGTTCCAGCCTTTAGATATGGACCGTAACGTCCATTTTGCACTGTGATTTCTTCACCAGCTGAATTGGTACCAAGCACACGCGGAAGTGAAAGTAACTTCAAAGCATCTTCATATGTAATGGTGTTTAAATCCATGGTCGAAAATAGTGAGGCAGTCTTTGGCTTTGGTAGCTCATCCTTCTTAATGCGCTTTGGTTTACCAGTCTTTGGATTAATTACTGGTTCTGGCTCAGGCAAAATTTCAGTTACATATGCGCCATAGCGACCAGACTTTGCGATGATCGGGAAACCTGTCTCTGGATCAATTCCTAATTCACGTTCGCCAGAGGGTTTTGCGAGTAGCTCAATTGCATAAGCCAAATTCATTTCATCCGGTGCGGTGCCTTCAGGGATGTTAGCGAACTTACGATCATCACCTTGGCCTTGTTGGACATATGCGCCATAACGACCTACACGGATTTCAATATCATCAGATAGTTTCATAGTGTTGATTTGTTGTGCATCGATAACACCTAAATCGGCGGCAAGTTCATTTAAACCTGGCATGCCGTCGTGGCCGTAGTAGAAATTACGTAGCCAATCGATACGTTCTGCTTCACCGGATGCAATCTTGTCTAAATCTTCTTCCATGGATGCAGTGAATTCATAATCAATAAGTTTTGAGAAATGTTGTTCCAATAAACCAACAACAGAGAAAGCTAAGAATGTAGGAACTAGCGCGCGGCCACGTTTCATGACATAGCCGCGATCTTGGATGGTTTGGATGATGGAAGCAAAAGTAGAAGGGCGGCCGATGCCGAGTTCTTCTAACTTTTTAACAAGCGTTGGTTCGGTATAGCGAGCAG
>JACCDN010389034.1_pt1 | contig 21320 bp, 11 predicted proteins | sample 7441691 | NCBI WGS metagenome assembly JACCDN01 (sample SAMN15323439, study PRJNA562643) | freshwater metagenome | isolation source: river surface water | place: USA:Blue River Watershed | collected 2017-08-16 | reverse complement strand
CCTGTGTGTCCTTCTTGAGATCCCTCCATCGCACTGCGATGTTCGGGATGACAAAAAACAATGTCATTCAGAGCGCAGCGAAGAATCTCACGCCGCAGGCCACCCTGTGTGTCCTTCTTGAGATCCCTCCATCGCGCTGCGATGTTCGGGATGACAAAAAACAATGTCATTCAGAGCGCAGCGAAGAATCTCACGCCGCAGGCCACCCTGTGTGTCCTTCTTGAGATCCCTCACTTCGGGATGATACAGCGATCTGCTCCGCCAACGCAGCAATGCGGCGACGCTGTAATTCTGTTGCTATCGCTTGGCCAGTGAACCCTGCCTGCAAGACATCGGCTACCGCCACCGCACTGGCCACACGGTACGCGTGTTGCAGCCGATCACTGCGCACCGTATCACTATCACCGTGTATCGCACGCAACACCTCTAATAATTCAAGTAAACGCTGCGGTTGCCTAAAACCATCGGCTTTTTCCAAAAACGCCAATAATTCTGCCGCTGTAGCCTGTAACACATCGGGATAATAGCGCCTATGTTGTTGTGCCAATTGCGCCAATTGGCTGTAGGCGTTAGGGATGCGGTAACGCTGCACTAACTGCTGTAATTCGGCTTTATCTGCAGTGGCCGCCGCAAATAACGCTGCAAAACGTAGGATCGGTGCTTGGCTTTGCGCACACATAGCATCTAATACGCCTAAGGCTTGGGTGTTCTGCTCCAAGCAAGGAAATAATAATGACAATGCGCCACAGCCCTGTAAGCTTGTGAAAAAAGCCCGCGGATAATCCTCGCCTAAGGCACGCTGCAGTTCTTGCCACACCCGCTCCGCCGTAAGCGCCTGCACTTCGCCATGCTGTACCATGTGTTGCATCAACTGCAAGGTTTCCGCTGCCACACTAAAACCGTAGCGGTGATAGCGCGCCAAAAAACGCGCGACACGCAGAATGCGCACCGGATCTTCCACAAATGCCGCTGACACGTGACGCAAAATCCGCGCCTGTAAATCCTGCTGTCCGTGGTAGGGGTCTATCAATTCGCCTTGGGCGTTCTGCGCCATGGCGTTGATGGTGAGATCACGACGACACAAGTCTTGTTCTAAACTCACGTCCGGCGCGGCATGAAACACAAAACCGGTATAACCGGGCGCAGTTTTGCGTTCAGTGCGCGCTAACGCATACTCCTCACCTGTAGTCGGATGGATAAACACCGGAAAGTCTTTACCCACGGCACGAAAGCCCTGTGCTAACATCCATTCAGGCGTCGCGCCCACCACGACCCAATCACGTTCGTGGTAGGGATGGCCCAACAGCTGATCGCGCACCGCGCCACCGACTAAATAAATTTGCACGTTTTTCTCCATGCTATTTCCAATGTGAGATCGCTTGCAGTAGAATGCCTTCTTTTGGGCAAAAAATCTAAGTATTTAATGTAGGTAGGCATGATCAGCGATAAAGCGTTCACGTATTGGCAGCAAGTCATTCCACAACACGGTTTATCATGGCTCTGTGGTCAGATCGCGCAATGCCGTAAGCCTTGGCTCAAAAATTGGTTAATTGCACGCTATATCAAGCATTTCTCCATTGATATGAGTATCGCTGCCAACCCCGATCCACAGAGCTTTGCCAATTTTAATGATTTTTTCATTCGTGCCCTCAATCCTGCGAGTCGTCCCATCGCCGATGACCCAGGCGCTATTATCTCGCCCGCGGACGGCACCATCAGCCAAATGGGTGCCATTACAGATGGTCGCATCGTACAAGCCAAAGGGTTTGACTTTACCGTGCAGCACTTATTAGGCGGCAACTGTGAACGTGCGCAACCCTTTCATGGCGGCCAATTCATGACATTGTATTTATCGCCGCGCGATTATCACCGTGTGCATATGCCCTATGCCGCACAATTGCGTGAAATGATTTACATCCCCGGTCGCTTGTTTTCGGTGAATGCATGTAGCACGCAACACATCCCCACCTTATTTGCGCGCAATGAACGACTGGTTTGTTTATTTGAAACGCCTATCGGTGCGATGGCCGTTGTGATGGTGGGTGCCTTGATTGTAGGAAGCATACACACCACCTGGGCCGGCGCCGTGCGTAATAAACGGATCATGCACTACCGCTATCCCTTATCCGATGCACACAGTATTGCATTGCCACGCGCCGCAGAACTGGGGCATTTTACCTTGGGATCTACGGTAATCTTATTGTTTTCTCCCAACCGTATTCAATGGCAAGCCGGATTAAAGGCAGACAGCACCGTTAACATGGGACAACTGTTGGCAACACGTCTCACCTAAGGAAATACTATGCAAGCAATACCGGCCACACGCCGCAGCTTAAGCATGTTCAGCTTAGTGATGATCAACGTCGTCGCGGTAGATAGCTTGCGTAGCTTGCCCATCGCCGCCACTTACGGATTTAGTATCGTATTTTTCTACGCGTTAGCGGCACTCACTTTTTTTATTCCCTCTGCCTTGGTGACAGCCGAACTCGCCACCGGATGGCCTAACCGCGGTGGCATTTATGTGTGGGTGCGCGAAGCATTTGGTTGGCGCGCCGGTTTGATCGTGATTTGGTTGCAATGGATTTACAACGTGATTTGGTACCCCACCATTATATCGTTCATCGTAGCCACGGCTGTCTTCCTGTTTAATCCCGCATTAGCCAGCAACAAACTTTTCATGCTCATTAGCACCTTAAGTTTATTTTGGATCATCACGCTCATGAGTTTATTCGGCATGCGCGTCGCCCGTTGGATCTGTGCCGCTGGCGCCATCGTAGGTACCTTGTTACCGATGGTATGTATCGCCGGTCTAGGCCTGTATTGGATAAGCAGCGGGCATGCCTCACACATCACCATGGATTGGCAGCATCTACTGCCGCAGCATGGGTTCACCGATCAAGCGGGATTTTTCTTGGCAATTTTATTTGGTTTGTTGGGCTTAGAGATGTCGGCAGTACACGCGGATGAAGTGCATGATCCGCAACGCAGTTACCCACGCGCCTTGTATTTTTCGGTTTTCTTAATTTTATTCAGCCTAGTGTCTGCCTCATTAGCGATTGCTATCGTGTTGCCTCACGCCAATATTGATATCGTTTCTGGCTTGATCAATGCGTTTAACTATTTTTTCACGGCATTACACTTACCCTGGGCCTTACCGCTGATTGTGTTTGGCATCGTTTTGGGCGCGTTTGCCAATGTCTCATCGTGGATCATCGGCCCAGCCAAAGGCATGGCAGTGGCAATGCAAGATCTGCGCGTACCGCGGTGTTTACAACACGTCAATAAGCACCGTGTACCGACTACGGTGTTGTTACTGCAAGGGGTGCTCTTTAGCGTATTGTGTATGGCGTTTATCGTCATGCCCAGTGTCAGCAGTTCATATTGGTTGCTCAGCGCGATGTGCGCGCAATTAGCATTAGTCGTCTATATCATGCTGTTTGCCGCTGCTCTGCGCTTGCGTTACAAAAATCCACACATACACCGTGCTTATCGCATCCCCGGCGGTAAAATAGGCATTTGGCTAGTGGTCGGTGTAGGATGCATAACCTGCGTGTTCGCAATAGGCGTGGGCTTCTTACCTCCCGCTGATTTAGGCATTACGTCTGTTGCCACATACCACGCGCTACTGTTAGGCGGCATAGCACTATTTGTCGTGTGTCCCTTGTTGTTGTCGTATGTCATTGAGAAGAAATAAGGAGTTTATATCCATGGCCGTACAATCCACACCCGTCACACTAGGCACCCAGGCAAGCGACTTTCGTTTGTTGGATGTGCAACTAAACCAACAGCAGAGTCTGCACGACTTGCGTGGTGAAGTCGCCACGGTGATTTTGTTTATTTGCAATCATTGCCCTTATGTCATTCATATTCAAGACCAACTGGTTCAGGTCGCCAATACTTATCAGCCGCAAGGCATACGCTTTGTCGCGATCAACTCCAATGACGTCAGTCGCTATCCTGCCGACGCTCCCGAGCGCATGCGCGAAGTCGCGCGCGCAAAAGCGTATCCTTTCCCCTACCTCTATGATGAAACACAAGCCGTTGCAACCGCCTACCAAGCCGCTTGTACACCCGATATTTATGTGTTAGATGCAGATTTACGTTGTGTGTATCACGGTCAATTCGACGACGCCCGTCCGGGTAATGACATCCCGGTAACCGGCCATTCTTTATGTACCGCGTTGGATGCACTGTGCCGTGGCGACACACCCGATCCCGCACAAAAGCCCAGCATAGGGTGCAGTATTAAGTGGAAAGAATAACGGGGTTAGATCAGCATTCAAAAATACACCCTTAGCGACGCCCTGCGGCGCGTCTATAAAAGCCGCTTCGTGCGCCAAAAGGAAAGTAAGCGACGATGCCAGCCAAGCTCAGCACCGTCGACCCGCATAGACCCAGGCGCCGCATAAGGACCAAGTGACTCACTGCAAGGAGTCACTGTGGCGCGCGCCCCTGCCTTCCGCAAACAATGTAACAACCACGTACGCGCATTTTCACTGAAGCTGCTTTCTGTTTCTATGCGCGACAGAGGTGTTATCTCTAGCGCGGCTAACCAACCCGGATACCGCGCTAGATCCAAGTCCGCGAGACACGCGACCTTAGGACTTAACTGGGTATACCAATACCCTTGCGCCAAAAGACGTAAACGTGCTTTCTGTATTTTCATCCAAACGCGCATTTTATTTTTTTTCTCGTACCTGGCATGCTCAGCGAAAACCGTCAAATAATGTAATAGACTACAAAACTGCAAGACTTCTTCTGCATTAGGTCGGTGCTGTGCATTATCCGCTAGCATACGCAAAATAAAATGCTTGATGACAATATCTATGTCCTTCATATGCGACAAACGCGGCGTCTCCCGATAATTATCTTCCGTGTACACTGCTTCAAATGGCGTTTTCATGCCAGTGGACAATGTGCGGTGAAAAATAGCGTGATCTTGCTTAGCGGCCAAAAAAAACAATTCGAAAAAAACAATCCCTAACGAAAAAATATCTGCTTTGGTACTCGCAGTCTGTTCGAGCATAACCTCTGGCGCAACATACTGGGGTGTACCTGTAGCCGGCACGGCTATGCGTTGATCGTAATGCGATCCTTGACTATCAGGCTCAAACCCCTGTGATAAGTTAAAATCTACGATATGAACGTTGCGCGCTGCCCGAGGAATTGCCGCATCCGTTATAGAGACGAAATCTTGCTTTGCGGCTTCCCCTATTTCTAGAAGATTACTATCGCGCGCTTTTAGTAACATATCCTGACTCAGCTGTTTTGCAACAAGAATATTTTCCGGCTTGATATCCATATGCAGGAGAATACCCTTACCCGAAGCGCCACTGTGAAGATAATGCAAAGAAACCGTTAATTGCCGCGCAATCTCCACACGCGTAGCAAAAGGTGTGTCTTCCGGTAAATCATATAATTCCTGCGTGTCTGCCAAATGCTCCATGATAACCACGAGCTCTTGCTCTGTTTCGAAATATTCTTTCACCGTATAAAGCGCAGAAAAGCCACGCACTTCGCTCACAACACCGTCCCGCAAATTCTCCAGCTTTTGCGCTTCCAAACGCGCTTGTTCTGCCTTTACTGCAAGGAGTGACGCAGGCGTCTCATCGCCTAACTCGTTTTGTATGCACGCCAGCTCTTCTGACGTCAACTGTGGCTTAGGAAAAACCTTGGCAACAAAAGCAGGCGATGTTGTCTCTATCCCCCTCTCGATAAAATAAACACTGGCACGACCGCCACTGGCAAAAGGCTGAGCTGCAAGCACATACTCTTTCCCATTGCTATTATTCTTAAGAATAGGCATCACCCCTCCTGTTTATTGCCAGAAGGGTTGGAGTGTAACATAAGAAAGCGAACCAATGCCTGACGCTAGCCGTAGCAAAACGCAACTCCACCTAATTTTAACAAGGAATCGATGGGCTTAAATAAATGTGGTCTTAGCGTCGCTAAGTCTGACCAAGCAAACCATTGCCACTGTGCGCATTTATCCGGCTCTTTGACTGCCGGCTCTCCTGATGCGTAACGCGCAATTATAAATTGTGTCATGTAAATTCTGTTTTTTTCTGCAAATAAATCACGGGTGACTGGCCCTAAATAAAGTTGACGCAACTCAAGCCCGGTTTCTTCCAGCGTTTCGCGTTTTGCGCAGGCAAAAAAATCTTCGCCAGGCTCAGGATGACCGCCAGGAAAGCCCCAATGTCCAGCGCCATGAGACCCTTTGCGTTGCCCTAATAGCACTTTATCATCCGCACGCACGATGATAACACCAACACCCTCATGCGTTTCCATGTTATTTTCTGCAGTCAACATCCGAAGTATCTCCTAGCTTCAACAACTCACCTGCAAGTAAATGAATTTTTTCCTTTATTACACTATCCCGAAAATAGGCCGTTCGCCGTGCAAAACACAACGCAAGAAACCAACGTTTCAACGCTCACGCAAACTCTCATTCACATGTTGCAACAATGGCGCCAGAAAATACTCGATCACGCGACGTTTACCGGTTTTGATCTCGACGGATACCGCCATGCCGGGGCTGAGACTAACCGGTGTGCCATCGACGTTGATAGTAGACTTTGTCATCTTGATCCGCGTCGAATAGATCAAACCACGTTTCTCATCGTTGATAGCATCGTGCGACACCGAAATCACTTTAGCATGGATAGTACCGTACTTAGTATACTGGAAAGTTTCAATCTTGACTTCAGCCTCTTGGTTAGCTTTGACAAAACCGATGTCCTTGTTTTCCAAAAATGCCTCCACTTCCAAGGCATCATTGCGCGGCACGATCACCATCACCGGCTGCGCGGGTGTAACAACACCGCCGACCGTGTGCACCGCCAACTGCTGTACCGTGCCGTCCACCGGTGCCGTGAGCTGCATCAGCTTACTGCGTGAATCGACTTTGATGTGATCTTGCATTAGGGCAGCCGCCTTCTGCTCGCCGTCGTTGATGCTATCAAGACTGATGCGCTGCGTCTCTGTCAGCAGCTCTACACTTTGTCCGCGTGCCTCACGCAATGCCGCTTTAATTTCATCGAGCCGACTGCGCAGATTGGCTAAATCCGCTACTTGCTCGATACGCGTTTGCTCGCGTTCCAGGTAGTCGTGCTTGGATACAAAACGCTTGTCAGACAACTTTTTGAAATCCTGCGCGCGTTGCTTAGCGATCGGCACGGTCTGCTCCAGCTTACGCACCAATTCTTGTGTGGAATGTAATTCCGCTTTGTGCTTGGCGATCTCGGCGGCAATTCGATTTTGCTTGGCACTGTACTCGGCCATTTGTCCCGCCAATAACTGTTGGGCTTCGGCAAACTGGGCGTCGGCCACCCCAGCAGGACGCGTCAGCTGCGGCGGGAGTGCGGCATTCAACGCACCCAGCATGGCTTGCCCGCGGGCCACTTGCAAGCGCGTCACGCTCAAATCATTCTGCACCCGATCCCAATCGGCATGGAGTGTGGTGTCATCCAGTTCGATCAACACATCACCGGCCTTAACCACTTGCCCGTCAATCACGTGGATCGCCTTGACCGTCGCCGTATCGAACGGTTGAATCGTTTTGCTACGATCATTAGGTACCACCTTGCCTTGCGCAGTGGCCACTACATCGACGTGCCCACAGCACGCCCACAACAACGCCAATACAGCAAACGCGATCAACAACCACATCGCCACACGCGGTGCCGGCGAGATCGGCGTTTCCTGCAATGACAAGGCTGCAGGCAAAAATTGCGTTTCATGCGGCAATCGTTGCATGAACTGCATCTGTGCGCGGTGTTGCCACGCGTGGCGAAAAGCATTTGCATAACGTTTCAGCAAATCAGCCCAGGCCTGTAGTCGCAAGCGTATTGCCATCATCCTTGCTGCAACCTATAAAACCTAGCGTAGTGTCCCTCGCAAGCGAGCAATTCGGCGTGCGTTCCGGTTTCTACGATCTGTCCGCGTTCCATGACTAGAATGCGATTGGCATCACGTACAGCCGACAGCCTATGGGCAATGATGATCACGGTGCGTCCTTTACAAATGGCTTTCATGTTGTCCTGAATAATACGCTCGCTCTCATAATCCAAGGCGCTGGTGGCCTCGTCAAAGATCAATACCCGCGGATTCGTCATTAAGGCACGTGCAATCGCAATACGCTGGCGCTGCCCACCGGATAATGTAGTGCCGTGCTCACCCACCGCGGTATCATAACCATCGGGTAATTCCAAAATGAATTCGTGCGCACCGGCAAGTTTTGCTGCTTGTATGACGGCCTCCAACGGCGCACCGGGATACGTTAAGGCAATGTTGTCGCGGATACTACGCGCAAACAAAACGTTCTCTTGCAACACCACACCGATTTGGCGACGCAGCGAGGTAGAATCCGCTAAGGCCAAGTCCATGCCGTCAGCCAACACCCGACCACGCTCGGGCACGTACAACCGCTGCACCAACTTGGTCAACGTACTCTTACCTGAACCGGAACGCCCAACAATACCAACCACCTCACCGGGCGCGATGTCCACCGACACGTGCTTGAGTACCTCAGGTCCATCAGGCCGATAGCGGAATACGACATTGTCTAAGGTGATGCGTCCCGCTAAAGGTGGCAGAGCGCTCTTGTTACCCACCACCTCGCTACGGGTATTTAAAATATCACCCAAACGCTGCATAGAAATTCCCGTTTGTTGGAAGTCGGTCCACATCTGCGCCAAGCGCATCACCGGTTGCGCCACTTGGCCTGCCAACATGTTAAAAGCAATGAGCTGGCCCACGGTGAGTTGATTACCGATTACCAAGCGTGCGCCCACATACATAGTGGCTACGGTAACTAATTTGGAAATCAGCGTCACACCGCTATTTGCGAAAGTGCCCACCGTCGCGGTCTTAAAACTTGACGACACATAGGCTGCTAACTGGTTATCCCATTTGCGTGTCCAATGCGGCTCAACCGCCATCGCCTTGACGGTGTCAATGCCGCTGATGGTTTCCACCAGAAATGCTTGATTCTCTGCGCCGCGATTGAATTTTTCGTGTAGACGCGCGCGCAACAAAGGTGTAAACAATGCCGAAAGAATGACGTAGCACGGCAACGAAATCACGACGATTAGCGTCAACCAGCCGCTGTAATACAGCATCACTACGATGAACACCACCGAAAACAGCAAGTCCAGCACCAGAGTAATGGCGTGACCCGTCAGAAAGGAACGGATGTTTTCCAACTCGCGTACCCGCGCCACCGAATCTCCCACGCGTCGCGCCTGAAAATACGCTAGCGGTAAATTCAGCAAATGACGAAATAAGCGCGCGCCCAACTCCACGTCAATGCGGCTGGTGGTGTGGGCGAACACGAAACTGCGCAAGGTGGTGAGCAACACTTCAAACACCACCACTACCGTTAAGCCCACAGCAATTACATTCAGTGTGGTGAAACCGCGATGCACCAATACTTTATCCATCACCACCTGAAAAAATAACGGCGTAATCACAGCGAAAAACTGCAACACAAAACTGACTAACAGTATCTCTAGCAACAGCTTGCGGTACCTCACAATGGCGGGGATAAACCAGGTAAAATCGAACTTGGTCATCTCACCCACCAGCGCGGCACGTGAGGTGAATAAGATGACTTCACCGGTCCAGCGCGTCTGCAATTCAACCAAAGACAGTGTTTCCGGGCGACCCAACGTCGGCGCTTGAATTAACACCTGTTCGCCATCTATGCGTGCTAAGATGAAAAATTCTGGCCTCCCTTGTGCGTCATGTGCGATCGCCACCGCAGGCAACGGCGTCTTGGCCAAACGCGCGATGTCTATTGTTACTGCCTTGGCTTGTAAGCCAAGGCGTTTAGCCCCCAGTAATATATCAGTGGTAGTGAACGGCTGCGCTGCCTCATGCGCGAGTTGATCGGCATCAGCCGTCACACCGTGCAAGCGCGCCATCATCACCAAACAAGCAAGACCGGTGTCGATAGGTGACACTGCTGTTGTAGGATCCTGCGTGGATGTTAATTCAGGTTTGTTGTATGAGCCCATAGATGATCTCACTGTTAGTGTACATAGAGCGGGTCATTGTATTTGTTTTCCTTGGCATTCATTGTGTTAATCAATTTTTACTGCAACGGGGGTAAATCATAAAATACGCCGTTCACCCATTCGAGACAGCGCCCTTCGAGAACCTCAGGACGCTTCCTCAGGGCGAACGGGTATTTTTACGATAGCACACTCCATACGTGCGCTCGTCGTGCAAACGCAATATTGCACCGTAATTATCTGCGTGCACGTGTTTCAGTAGCAACTTAAAAAATCCGTTCACCCTGAGGAGACACGTTAGTGTCGTCTCGAATGGGTGAATGGATTAAATATTTTTTGTGTATCATGCAGAACGCAGCGAAGCATCTCATCCGAAAAACACACCACACAATCGTCTCAAAGTGCCTCATTACATTTGCCATGATAATGTTTACCGCCAATTCGCCGCAATCACCGGATTTAGCGCCGCCTGGTAATCGGGAGGCAACGTGGTTTGTCCCGCTGCCGGAGGCGCGAACGCCGCCATCGCGGAGACTAGTGCATCGACTTGGGTGTCTAATAACACGTGGCCATCGGAGGTTCTGAACTCTTGTACGCAATGTTGTGGATGCAGCCTAGAGTCATTCCACCCGCTAATAGTAATGCTATCCGCTGTCCCTATGATACTGACTTCAAGGCTATTATCACGTGCACGAAACCACAGCTGATTGGCCGTTGTACCCGACTCTACAGAAATTACGTCGGTGCCACCATTATCCGTATATATAAGGTTATCTGCACCCGAACCACGACCAAAAACATAAGTATCATCACCAGATTCACCACATAGCAAATCATTACCTGGCCCACCAACTAAGGTATCATTGCCATCATGGCCAAACAGCATGTCGTTCCCATTACCACCATAGAGAATGTCATTACCGTTATCGCCGTAACACCCGTCGTTACCACCGTTTCCAAAAATGATATAATCACTACCTGGACGTGCAAAAAGCATATCATTGCCTGCGCCACCAGATAAAGTAACGGGAGCACGATTGACTTTTTGCGTAACATGAAAATCCATAGAATCTTGCATAAGCAGATCTATATATTGTGTCATTTCTTGCATTTTATTCACCTCTTCCTATCATCGTTTACATTCCATCGAGTCGCCACATCAACGCGCGACATCCTTACACTGAGTCTTACCTATGTTTTTTTAAATCACCTCCTTATTACACTATCTACACATCATATGTGAACTTACCCACACTCATACTGAACTACCCCCAATTCGCTGCAATCACCGGATTTAGCGCTGCCTGGTAATCAGGAGGCAATGTAGTTTGTCCCCCTGCTGGAGGCGCGAACGTCGCCATCGCAGATACTAACGTGTCGACTTGGGTATCTAGCAAGGTATGACCATTCGCCATTCTAAATTGCTCAACGCGCGATGGTGACGGCGAATACCAATCGACAACAGTGACTTTATCTGCTGTGCCAATAATACTGATCTCCAAATCGGAACCAACCGCACGCAACCACAGTTGCTCTTGTGTGATACCTATCCCCACTGCGAGTACATCAGTATCGCTATTATTGGCTTCTACAATCGTATCAACACCTGAACCACGACCAAACAAATACGTATCACTGCCAACTCCACCTGCTAATAAATCATTGCCAGCACCGCCATCTAACATATCATTACCGTTACCGCCATTCAGTCTATCGTCGCCTGCTCCAGCATAAAGTTGATCGTTACCATCGCCACCATAGCATTCGTCATTACCCTGCCCGCCACAAACGATATCGTCACCGTGACCACCGTCAAGCATGTCATTGCCTGGACCACCAAACAACGAATCCTCGTATCCATTTCCCCAAATAAGATCATCACCCTCCAAACCATAGCTAACATCGTGCAACAATGTTCCCATCATGAGATCACTCCCATGCGACCCAAATACCGCACCGTTAAATATAAAATAGTCGGGAGTCAGTGCCGTAAGATTGCTGTTTTCTATTACTAAGCGTTGATTGTCCGCCAGTGTAATGGCTACATCATTGCCTTGTTGTACGCGCTGTAAGTCGCCGAAATTTCTAAGCTCAGCAAATACGCTTAAATCAATGCTATCGCCAGCCTGCAAATCACTGATCGTATCATTACCGTTAGCGTGTCTCGCGATCACAAAACTATCATCGCCATCACCACCGCTTAATCGGTTATTACCGATGCCCGCGTGTATCTCGTCATTGCCCGCACCGGCATTAATCTGGGTATCGCGCGCATCGCCAAACAACACATCCGCTGCTGCCGTGCCATTCAATGTAACTTGTTCGTCTAACAGACCGGTAAAATGCGTGGCGCGCAAGTCGGCTAAGGCTACGTTACGTAACGTCAAGGTTTGTTGATCTAAATGGATGACGACATCCGTGCCTTGCGCCGTCATAGACAATGCGGAAAAGCTCGGTAGTGCAAAATCAGAGAGATCAATACGCTCATCGGCTTGTGCTGGGTTAAAGTCTGTGATCACATCCCTATCACCGGCATGACGAGTGATCTTGAACCTATCGGCGCCCACACCACCGGTTAAGGTATCACTGCCACGCCCATCTACCAGGATATTTGCTAAGTCATTACCGATCAAAATATCATTACCATCGCCACCGATAGCGTTTTCGATCACGGTATCTTCTTGTCCCGCTGTATCTAGCGCGACGCGCAAATTGCTAACTTGTTGTTGCAGCTGCGGAATTTGTTGCTGCAAGGTCGCTATGCGCGCGGGTAAGCTCGTATTAATTTCATCGTACAGATGATTGAATTCATCTGCCAATTGCTGTGACCGCGCACGTATGGTATTTACTTGGCTATTATAAGAATCCACCATGGCATGATATTCATCTTGCAAATCCAGTGCATGGTGCCGTCTAGCTTGAAACTGATCGTGCTCTTGTTGCGTGTAGTGAAGAACATGATTATTACTATGATCTCGATAGGCGTAGGGACGATCGCCACCCTGCACTGCTATCCAGTCATAACGATTCAATTCCGCTGCCAACCGCTCTAATTCATCCCTTTTCGCATTAATCACATCTAATGAAATATCCGGGCGTTTATTACTCCATACATCATACTCTGCTCTGACTTGGCGCGATCTTTCGGTATCGTCAAGAATCGCCTGCCTTGCCGCCGCGAGTTGCTGTTGCTTATCCGCTAACTCCTGTTGCTTTTCGGCAAACTCCCTTTGCCTGGCCGCATGGGCTTGCGCAAGTTCTGGAGTAGGCGTTGCAGTAGATAAACGAATATCTTGGCCATTGATGTGGCTGGTGGCGCCCTGACGCAAATCCAGGGAAACTGCATCCAGTATGGCCGCCGCGTTGAGTGTATCGATTCCGCGGTTATCACGGATGACATGATTACCCTGATCGGTTTGGCCTAAGCTATCGGTAAATATATAATTATCATTGCCATCATCATCGCTGCCATATAGCGTCAATTGCCAATCGCTGATGGTGCCTACTTCACCAGTTGCAGTGTCTTGCACGCGCAAGGTCCAGTTGCCTTGACCGCTTTCGCCATAAAAATTAGCACTACTTAAAGTCACTTCATAATGATTGTTATCAATGAGATATTCCATTACTCCAGAACCCTGTGGCCTTTGTGGTATGGGCCGTGCCAATAGTTGACTCTCGCTGCCATCCGGTGAAATTAAGGTAATGATCCAATCTTGAATGTGCGCATGATGGAAATTGAGTTTGACCTCAGCATACTCCACAGCAATTCCTTCGCTCACACTGACGACAGACACAGCACTGTTGTTGTCGGGGATGGTGGTATTCCAATGATTGTTAACTGTAACTTGCCTTTCATTACTCAGTGTATGCGTGCTATCCCAACTTTCGGCTAAACGCACTGCGGCATGCGCATCGACCAGGCCAAAACCATAATCTGGGCTATACGCCAAACCACCGCCGTTAGCTGTCGTTGCCCCATTAAAATGCCATTGGGTATTTGGATCTTCTACGCGCCTGGCGGAATACGCCAAGATTTTTTGTACATCGCGAAAACCTAAGTGCGGATTAGCTTGCAACATCAATGCCGCAATACCAGAAACAATAGGCGTAGAAAAAGACGTGCCACTTGTTTTGGCGTAATCCTCATCAAATACCGTACCATTGGCATTGGTCATGGCCACCGAGGTTGAGCGAATATTCGATCCAGGCGCTGATATTAAGATAGCCGCACCCGGCGTACTAAACGGCGTGGAAGGTGCTACAAAATGTGAAAGATCGCCCTCTTGATTAACAGAAGCTACCGTGATGTTGTAGCGCGAGTTAAGTAGGCTGTGGTAATTGACATTGTCCCCGATCCGCCGATCATTACCCGCGGCTTGCACCACGATGGTACCTAATCCCTGACGACCATGACCCGCAGCGGCTTCTAAACAAATACGCAACTCTTGAGATTCCGCATTATTAATATTGTTAATGTTGTCGTAAAACGACTGAGTAAAGTCCCAACTATTGTTGGCTATGTCATATTGTGTTAGGTTTCTAAGACCATCTACATTGTTAATTAAAAAAGTTTTTCCATCATCACTTATGCCGTGAAAACTAAGTGTTGCGTCATACGCAATGCCGATACTACCCTCACCATTACGCTCTGCGGCGATGACACCTGCAACTAAAGTAGCGTGCCGAGAATAGTCGCTAGTCGTAGCAAACGTGCTACGCGTCAATGCAGAAGTATTATCTTCTAAGTCAGGATGATGAAAATCAAAGGGATTTCCTGCTGACACTTCAAACACGCCGACTTGAATCCCACGTCCGGTATATTCTTGCCACAGATCACCAAGACGTATTTTGTAAAAATACCATTGATTAAAAAACAAGGGATCGCTAGGGCTATCATTGCGATGTAAATTAACCCGTGTCAGCATGGGTGCACTATTGTTAATGTCATGATTTAAATAAACCAAAGAATAGGTATCGTGTTCATCACGCACCAAATAATCGAATGAAGCAGTACCGATAGCGTAAGGATCGGGAGTGAAACGCACGTCACCTGACTCTAATAGCACGGCAGTGCCACCCACTGCATTGCAGATTTCACCTATGTGCAAACGTTCGTTATGTAAATTCCAGTCGTTCGCTAGCAACTGATTAGCCGCTATAGTGATAGCCGTATTACCCGTAATCGTCAGATCATCACGCACACCCACTGGCGCGGTGTCACTCTCATCAACATTCATAGCCATGTCGGCAAAACGAATCTTTTCTATGCCGTACAACCGATCTTGTTCCTGACTACGCAAATCAGTGACCAAAAAACCGTAGTCAGTGCGTGCTACCGTAAAGTTAGCGTAGGAACTCTTGTATTCCGCCATGTCAAAACCGGCACCGCCAAACAGCCTATCTGCGCCTTGTCCGCCAATTAAAACGTCGTCGCCTTCGCCACCGTAGATGTAGTCATCATCCACACCACCGTCGAGATAATCATTGCCTAAGCCGCCGACTAATCTGTCTACGCCGCGGTGACCACGGATGATATCATCACCCAAACCACCGTCGATAAAATCATCACCGTCTTCGCCTGCTAAAGCGTCATCGGCCGCACCGCCGATGATGTTGTCATCACCCGCACCACCGCTAATAAATGTATTGTACGTAGCACCGCTGATCAACAGATCATTACCTGAACCGCTTTGCAATACTTCAGCATGCAGTTGATTTAAGTGGATGGTGACGGCACGGTCATCGGCAACGCGCACATTGTCAAAGCCATCACCTGTATCGATTTGACTTAAATCATCATCAGCATCGATCACTAAGAAATCATCGCCGCCACCCGCTTGTAGGCTATCGTTGCCGCCTGCACCTATCAACCAATTTGCTTGATCATCACCGATGAGCCTGTCGTTACCTCGGTTACCAATTAAAGTATTAACGCGATGTTCAGCGGTACTGGCAGTTTGCCCCGTCGTAGAACCTATCACGAAGCTAGCCGTGGTTGAATGTTCAAAGTGTATGGTGCTGCCTTCCAATACGTTGTTCCACTCATACCCCACTGGATTAGTTGCAAAATCCACGGCAGCAACTTCGCGCGTACTGCCATCACTCATGTGCATGGTCGAACGCGATAACACCGGATTACCGGCTAAGGTTTCGTGGCGCTGTACTGCCGCGTGCAAATCTATAGCTTGTATGTGCAGTTGCTCAAATGTCTTTAACTCCCCTGCATCGGTGATGCCATCACTATTGACGTCTTGCCATACACGCAAGGTTTTCCACATCGTGTCTCTACTATCAAAGACATTATCATGATTGCTGTCTAAGGTAGCTAACGCCGATAAGCCGTCGACTGCTGCAGGGGTGTAATATTCAGAAAGCGTTTCGGTGATATCGTTAATGCGGCCATCGCCATTTCTATCGTGCACCACGATGCCATCAGCTGCTGAAACCCAACCGGTGTTTTCAATATACGGATCGTTATCCACATTAAATGCGACGCGTGAATCTTGATAGCTAATCAGCCTAACACCATCGCCATTTAAATCAACGACTAAGGGATCGACATTGATGAGGTGGGGCGCATCCAAATACAATCCGGATAAACGACCGAAGCTAGCCACTTCGCTAGGCATAGGGGTCATTTCCCGCGTGCCGTAAGTCTGATTGCGATAAACATCGTTTAATAAACTATCTATGCTATTAGACAACATATTATTAACCAGCTCATGTGCACCGGGACGTAAATCATCGGTCACATAACGTGAGGGTTCGGTGTTAGTAAACCCATTGCCGTTTAACACATCGATCGGTGTCATAGCGCGATAATCACCACCAGACAGCGCTGTGCCGTGTTGCCAATCGTTAGAGGTATCAGCCACATTGTTAGAGGTGGGCGACAGGTTAGTTTGAAAATCTAGGCGGCTGTTGTCTACCGGTAAGGCAAGATCACGGCCTAAGCTCTCTAACACACTGTTGTAATCTAGCGTACCGTTGCGCAGAATCACATAGGAAGGGTTGCCGTCAGCGCCCAGCCTATTGGTATACATCAACTCACTGTCATTAAAAATGAAATAATTGTTGCCGTTGAATGGATCGCGCAAGTTACGTTGCGCGAATTGTTGATTCCCTGGTATATCAAATAATTGTGTGGTAGTCAGGCCTAAGTCATGCGCTAGCTGATCCACAGTAGCTGCTGCCATGAGGCTGTAACGATCGAGACTGTGATCAACTTCGCTAAATCGCGCTCTCTCTTCATGTGGTAAACGGATCGCACGTATCGCATCGAGTTGTGCCGCCGTTTCTGGCGGTGCGGTACGCAAGGTGGGATTAGGACCCTCTTGCAAGCGTACCCACTGCCCATCTCTGTAATCCCAGCCGTTAATATGACTTGGATCTGCGTAACTCTGACCTGCCGTAGTGGAAAGTGCACGGTCAACAATCTCCATTTGTATACTTAAGGGCAACTGACTACCCAGAAAAAAATCTGCCATGCCACTAATTTCAGTTTCACCATGCAACAGTTGGCCGGGTTCTAATTCGGAAAACAGCGTGCGCCTAAATGCAGCGGCATTGACGGCGATGAATTTTTCGTATTCGTCGGGGTGACTTAGAATGTAGCCACCTATGGTTGTGGGCCGCGTTGTATTCGGCATAACTATCGGTGTATTCCAATAATACGACGCGCCGCCCCAGCCACCTAGTGTTAAATGGGGGAGACTAGGATTATCCGGTGCAAGTGCGGTATGCGCGTCATGTTGAAATATATAATCGAATTGACGTATGCTGTGACTCTCGATAATGTCATTAATAACTGCCGTTCCAATTCGGTTAGAAATTTCTTGCAAATCGCCAGCTTGACCATCCCATTGCAAACCGTATGCCGATACACCGCGAATATAAGCATTGGCGGCGCTATTAGGATCATTGCTATTGATTTCTATCGCATGCTCAAACCAATATTGTGTATCGTGGTCTACTGATATCCTGCCGGCATGAATTTCATCGGTAATGAATTGATAACCCCTGTAATAATCTCCCTCGCCACCTCGGGTAAGCTCACTGATCCGTCTCACTTGGTCTGGAGTTAATGAACATTGTGGTGCAATATTAGTATCAGTCATGCTAATCTCCTTGCGAAGTATTTAGTAAATGATTTTGCTGCTGTTTAACAGGCGCTAACCTTTGGTAAACGGACTTAGTCCAAGCACGCAAGGCATCAAACTGCCGACGCCAAAATGAGGGCGGGTGGCTGAGCCGCTGCCAAGCAGCCTTATCGGCAGCCAGCATTTCTGGCGTGACGTCGTAGGTCTTGACGTGAAACTTATCGACATAGGCCAGATAGGTTTCAACCATGTCACGCCAATGCATCATGTACTGATGCGGAAAAAATACAGAAAAATGCAAATCACGATCCGGGTAATAAAACCAACCCACACACATACCCACACACTTAAAATACGCTTGAAATGCTGCACCTTCTTCATGACGATAATAGTGTTCCCATAATTTTTTCCTTGAAATTTCTTTACCGTTTTTGTAGTCCTGCGACCAAAAATAACGCTTATTATAAATCAAGCCGTATTTCAGCACCGCCTTCTCACCACTATTGTAACGATGATTTTCTATGTCTCTGTCGTAATGCCACTGCGGGGTCTCGTATATTTCTGCACTATTTCGCCACACTAATTTTTCTAATGGCCAAATTGCGCCGCTTACTAAGTATTGATCGGCGGTTGGCGGTGGGCGACCATTCTCACAGGGATGAAAAAGATCCATTTCGATGATCCGCTCTACGTAGCGCTTGTCTGGCATCCAAAACTTAATACCAAATCCCATACCTGTTTGTATTCCTTGACTTGGCTCTATATCCAGAAATTGACTCGATGAATAACCAAATGGCATACGGAACCGCATTTTTTTCTTTTTTGAAGCGCTGTAAGCTTCTACGGTGATGATCTCATCCCAACCGATGTAGCGCTTTAACGTAAGTGACTTATAGTCGGTTTGAGTTTGACGTGGGTTATACGGTGAAACCGTACTGGGACACTCCTCACCCGCGTACGCAATGGCTAGCAGCATGCTTAATCCGACAAGCACGCAAACTAGGTAATGCAAAACTTGTATGGGTTTAGTATTTAACATGATTGTTTGTCCAGTTTCGGTTAAACCCAGCGGCATCGAGTTGTGCTCGATAGTCATTGCATTGGATTGTAGGGTGCCAGCAGAAAACACCGTAGCACGGCGAAGCAAAGTGATAGGAAAGAAAATCAGAGGAAGTAAATAACAACGCACCGCCACACTCCTTATAACAAACCGCGTCATTCGCATGAGTGTCGTGACACACTGCATGCCCATATGAGCGCTTGCATAATAAACAAAATTAATTTATCTCACAATGTTTTTTGAAAAATAAATCGGTCTACTTGTCTTGTCATTCAGAGCGTAGCGAAGAATCTCATGCAATCCTTTTGAGATACCTCGTTACACTCGGTATGACACCGTATTTATATTTTTATTGTATGCTTTACATGTGAGTTAACTTGTCCAAAGTGTCACGTATCGTAAAATAATTTACATTAACAACTGTCGGGAAAATCACATAAAAGAAAGCTGGATCACGCAGAATTGTTGTTACCGTTCACCCCTTCGAGACGGCGCCCTTCGAGAACCTCAGGACGCCCCTCAGGCCGAACGGCGAACTAAAGCGCTGTCATTCCGAACGCAAGGAGGAATCTCATGCAGTCCTTTTGAGATACCTCGTTACACTCGGTATGACACCGTATTTATATTTTTATTGTATGCTTTACGTGTGAGTTAACTTGTCCAAAGTGTCACGCATCATTCTTGTCATGCAGAGGCGAAGCATCTCATCTGAAAAACACACCATGCAACCACAGCTAGATCCTTGCCCCGTGCTGCATTAATAATTTAAAAATGTACCCTTAGAGACAGCGCCCTTCGAGAAACTCAGGACGCTTCCTCAGGGCGAACGGCGAACTAAAAACGCTGTCATTCCGAACGTAAGTGAGGAATCTCATGCAGCCATGCAGAGATACCTCGTTATACTCGGTATGACACCGTATTTATATTTTTATTGTATTTTTACATGTGAGTTAACTTGTCCAAAGTGCCACGTGCCATTCTTATCATGCCGCGCGTTGCGAAGCATCTCATGTGGGTGGTACGTCATCACTAACAACACCGTACCATCTCCTCGAGACTCCCCATTTACGTTCAGAATGACACCCTTCTGTCCCTACTTACTTTGGAAAGTGTGTCAACCAAAAGTAGAAAGTTCCGGTTTTCTCCCAAGTAGAAAGTTCCGGTCTGTTTAAAGATAAGTTTTTGTCGTTTGGGATAATTAAGTTGTTTGTGGCTGAAAGTGTCAACTGTCTATCTGTCGATTTCTTGTGTGATACCCTTGCCGCCATGGGTGAACTGCGCTTGCTTTACTCTTTGGGTTCCATCGACGTGTCTGTATTTGCTTACTGTCTTTGATGGGTGATGGCTGATTGTGCTTGTCTAATGTTTTGTACTTTAAACAGTTGCCCTTGTGCAAAAGGCTAACTTTACCCTCGTTATCGCATACCGTGACTGTCGTACCACGCATGCGATTTGGTTTATCTGTAATAAGTTGATAAATCACATTGCCATAGCTCAGCTCTAAATTTTTCGATACCTTACGTTGCTGCTGGTGACTCAGAACTCTTCCCAGTTCGGTGTCGTCCAACGTCAAGGGACGATGCGCATCGGTTGCATTTGCCGCTGGGCGTGCAAAACGACGGTTATAATCGACCATAAAGCTGGGAAGAAAAGCGTTGGCAGTGTCGACATCTGAGATATTGTGTAAGCGCAATTCCTTGACGAGTCGATCTTGTAGGGTTCGGTTCGCTTTTTCTACCCGCCCTTTAGCTTGCGGCGAATGAGCGCAAATCAGCTCAATATCGAGTTGTTTTAATGCTCGGCCTAGTTGGGTGTCTCCAGTACCTCGTTGCGCTTCTTTGATGTTTACTCGGAAGATACTGTGCTTGTCCGAGTAGTAAGCTACGGGACGCCCGTTTTGTTTGATGTGATTCGCTATTGCGTCGAAGTATCCCTGGGTACACTCTTGTTCGACAAAGCGCAATTGCATAAGTTCGCTAGTCGCATCGTCGATCAACACAATCAGACAGCACCTAAGACCACGTTCTTCAAACCAGTCATGCGGCGAGCCATCCAGTTGCACCAATTCGCCGCGGCAACTGCGTCTAGGCCTTGAGGGATGGATGTGGACCTGTCGACGTTGTTTGCTTTGCCGTAGGCCGGCTT
>JACCDN010224203.1_pt1 | contig 21345 bp, 20 predicted proteins | sample 7441691 | NCBI WGS metagenome assembly JACCDN01 (sample SAMN15323439, study PRJNA562643) | freshwater metagenome | isolation source: river surface water | place: USA:Blue River Watershed | collected 2017-08-16 | reverse complement strand
CATTCTCATCCGCGAGACCGATGTGAAAGAAAAATTGGTAGAGACCAAAGCCGATAGGGAGAATACTCGAGACAAAGAACGCCCGAAGCAGGTGGCGAAAGTCATCGGCTGTGCGCACCGTGGCGTAGGCGAGAAAGCCGAGGACAAAGAGATCAAAGACGCGGAGGAGTTCGGAGAGAGTGGTCCCGGGAGCGATACTATACGAGAGGGTGAGACCGCCCCAGACAAAGAGGAGGAGAAAGGGCGCGTTGAGTGGGTAGCGAGCGAGATACTGACGCTTGAGGATGATGATGAGGAATCCGAGACATGCGATACCAACACCGAGGAGCTGAGAAAGCGTGAGGGTAATCTGGTACAGCGTGAGGCTCACATACTGCGAAGAATAGTCGAGTGACATCCGGACCACAATAAGCGCAAAGAGGAGCATGAGAGGGGCCCGAAACAGGAGAAAGAGAGCGAGTATCCCGGCCGCTCCTACCACGGGGAGGAGGGGTGAGAATCCAATGACCAGGGCAAGCATCGCCCCAAAGGTGGTGATGGCCGAGAGGCCGAGGAGGATTTTCATCGATGAGAGTGAGTGCATACTAGTCTTTATGCCAGATAATCGTGTAGGTCATGGCGAGGCCACAGAAGCGGTTGGGGATGAGGGTATAGCGGGTGATGCCGACGTCCGAGAGGAGCTGTCGCAGGTCGGATACGGAGAGGAGAGACATATAGTCGCCAGCCGCCCAACCCTTGCCGATCCAGGTGACAAAGCGGTCAAAATTCTTCTTGGAGAGGAGGAGGTGAAGGAGGGGGATACGGGTATGGAGCTCGATCGGAAAATGACGGTTGGGCGTCGTGAGATAGCCTCGCCGACTGACTCGGTAGAGCTCGGCGAGGAACCGACGCTGGTCGTCAAAGTTCCCGACGTGTTCGATGACGGCATTTGAGTAGCTCACGTCAAAACTATTCTCAGCAAAGGTGAGAGCCCGACCATCACCTGCGACTGTTGTGACGATCGGATAGCGGGCGCGGAAACTGGCTACCTCGGTATCACTTCCCATGCCGACCGCAGTAATTTTTTCGGGATGTTGGTAAAACTTTTCGAGATAGTTGTCGGTATCTGAGTACTCAGTGGTGTTGACCCCGACATCAACGATGGATTCATGGGGTTGTGGCGCCATGAGCGTGAGGAACTGCGAGAACTTCTTGGCTCGACTCGAGGCTGAGATACGGTAGGCGATAGTTTCGATGAGCGACATATTGTTTTTGAGTATACTTTATTGTATAATGCCATTGTTAAGCCAAAAAGTCAAAATATGCGCGTCCTCCTCATCGACAAATATCATCGCCAGTACGCCGGTCCTCAGCGTTTGTATTTTGATACGGCCAAACTCCTCCGGGCGGAGGGTCACGAGGTCGCGTTTTTTGCCATGGCTCATCCAAAAAATGAGTCGACCGAGTGGAGCCGATACTTTGTGAAGCAGGTGGACTACGAAGAGGCGAATCAGTTGTCACTGTGGGACAAGCTCATCGTGGCGCGCAACATCATCTGGAACCCCGAGGCCAAGCGTAACCTCGAGGCCCTCATCGATGAGTACAAACCAGATGTAGCTCATCTCTTTGTCACCTATCACCAGCTCTCACCCTCTATCATCTGGGCCCTCAAGAAGAAGGGCGTGCCAATCGTGATGACACTCTGTGACTACAAGCTCGCCTCACCGAATTACAGTCTCTTTGTGAGGGGTCAGATCTGGGAGCATGCGTCAGGCTTCCGCTGTCTCGTCGACCGCTGTGTCAAAGATTCGTATGGCAAGAGTCTCGTGTGTGTCGTCGAGCAGTGGCTCCACCGACTCCTCGGTACTTATGGCCAGGTCAGTGCCTATATCGGGCTCAGTCAATTCCTCATCGATACCTACAAGCGTCTAGGCTTCCCTTATAACATCCAGCTCCTCCCACAGCCTCTGGTCCCGCTTCCCGATCCCACTCAGTCACTTCCAGACAAGCCTGGCAAGAATTTTCTCTATTTCGGTCGGCTTTCAGCTGAAAAGGGGATAGGGACACTCATCCGGGCGTTTGCCGAACTCCATGATGGCGAGACTCTCTCGATCGTCGGCTTTGGTCCTGAGGAAGAACGACTCAAATCTCTCACTACCACGCTGGCGCTCACCGATAAAGTGAAATTCTTGGGACCGGTGTATGGGGATGATCTCCAAAAGATATTGCTCCCGGCCCGAGCGGTCGTCGTCCCGTCTGAGTGGTATGAGAACACGCCGTATGCACTCCTCGAGACCCTGGCCTCTGGGACGCCCGTGATCGCGGCTCGTGTGGGGTCACTCCCTGAGCGAGTACAGGACGGGTACAACGGTTTTCTCTTTACGCCAGGGGATGCCCATGATTTGGCGGACAAGATTCGAGCGCTTGACACTGTATCACTCCCAGATCTCCAGAAAAACGCCCGGGAGAGCGTCATGGCGCTTGACCAAGATTCCTACCTCTCGGCTATCACGACTCTCTATTCTTCCCTTATTACCAAACGAAGCGAGTGAAGCGAAAACTTTTTTCGTTTCCGAGCGAGTACCGGTAAAATCGGCGTTAATACCCTTTATTAGAGCCTCAAAATAGTCATTCGGTACCCCTTGACAGAATGGCAAAAATAGTGTAATATGACCCGTTATCAGTAAATGGGTCTTTTCTTATGGGAAAGAAATGTGTGGTACTTGGTGGTGATGGCTTTCTCGGCTCTCACCTCGTCGACGACCTCCTCGCCCGCGGGTATGAGGTGCGCGTCTTTGACCGTTTCCACAAGGGTCGCATCAAGAACCTCAACCATTTGAAGGGGATTATTGAATTCCAGAAAGGTGACTTCTTGAACAAACGCCACCTGTCCCGAGCCCTCAAGGGTATGGACTACGTCTTTCACTTTGTGTCGCTCAGTACCCCTGCTTCGACCGCCAATGACCCGCAGCGTGAAATCAAATTGAACCTCGAAGGTACCCTCCAGCTCCTCGACTTGTGCGTGAAGCATAACATCAAGAAAATCATCTATCCGTCATCTGGTGGTGCTGTCTATGGCAATGCCCTCGATGAAGTGGCGAGTGAAACGACTCAGGCTCGTCCGATGTCACCCTATGCGGTGACCAAGCTCGCCATTGAAGAACACCTGCATTTTTACCGACGTCAGTACGGTCTCTCTTTCGTCATCTACCGTATCGCCAATCCCTACGGTGAACGCCAGGATCCGAATGGTATCCAGGGGGCGATCCCGATCTTCATGAAGCACATGATGAAGAATGAGCTCATTGAACTTTATGGCAACACGGTGCGTGACTATGTCTACGTCAAAGATGTGACCGGCTTTATGGCGGACAACTTTGCCGAGAAGCACAAGAATTCAACCTACAATGTGGGGAGTGGCCGGGGCGTGGCGCTCTTTGAGCTGGTCCTCATGCTCGCCAAAACGACCCAGTCGATGCCTCGCATGAAACGCTTGGAAAAGCGTCCCTTTGACGTACAAAAAATCGTGCTCGATATCAGTCGGGCGAGCGAAGAGTTTGGTTACTACCCCATGACCTCGCTTGAGGTTGGGCTGGAAAAGACCCATGCCTATCTCAAGGAGAAATACGTTCATGAGCCTGTCATTCGGACCTCTTGGTTTGACATGAACGTCGCTCGGTTCGTAAAATGGAACCGTGTCTAATTGCCCACCTTTGGGAGTTCGACTTCCACAGGTGATTGTTGCTTAAAATTTCAACCAAACCCTTGAAGGAGGGGATATGCTTTTGAAGGTTATGCGTGGTTTGGGTCTCTTCGTGCTAGTTGCACTGATGGTGCTGGTCATGTCCGACGTCTTTGCGGCCGATGGTCTGGCAGTCACCTACGTCCCTAAGGACGTGTCAGCCGAGGACATGTACGTCCCAGTCGACTTGGTTGAGCCCGGCAAGAGAGCACCGGCCCAGGTGCAGGCGCTCATGGCTGAGCTCAAGCAGAAGCTCGGCGAGCACCTCATGCCGATTCCTGATCAGTACAGCCGGGAGTACCTCGCCAAATGTGAAGTGATGGCTTTGCTTGATCGCCAAACCAAGAAGGACTCAGCACCAGAACCGTACTTCCGGGTTGAGTGCGTCTCGGCGCCACTCTGGCCTGGTGACAAGGGACATCACCTTCGGGTAAAGGTCCTCAGGACAACGATAGAGGCTGTTGTCGTTCTCAAGAGTTTCTCCCGGGCACACAACGTTCGGGTGAGCGACTCTGTCACTCGGCGCACAGTCAACCTCCGTACGCTCGGGTCTTGAGCACAGCTGGTCAAACATTGAGCAGCCACCGCAATCGCGGGCGGCTGCTTTTTTCTTTACTTAGATTTCTTTCAATCGGATGCGGGCATCGAGGACCCGGAAACGCGAGGCTTCAGGAAAGGCGAGGAGGGGATTGATATCGAGTTCGGCAATTTCTGGGAAGTCGCGGACAAGGAGAGAGAGCCGGCCGATGGCACCGAGAAGCGTGTCCATATCGATGCCAGCCTGTCCACGGGTACCAGTGAGGAGCGGGAGACTCGCGAGCTCACTGACCATCTCACGAGCGTCTTCTTCGGTGAGTGGAGCAAAGCGGAACGCTACATCATGAAAGGTCTCGACGTAGATACCACCGAGTCCCACCATAAGGAGCTGGCCCAGTCCTGGCTCTTCTTTCATCCCAAGGATAATCTCACGACCACCGGTCTCTGCCATCTCGACCATGAGCGCGCCCTCGAGTTTGGCCTCGGGCACATGTTCGGCCACTCGGGCGAGGAGCGCGTCATACTGCTCCCCAGCCTCTTCTGGTTTGACATTGAGCATGACACCACCAGCATCAGACTTGTGACTGATATCGGGTGAGACTATTTTGAGGGCGACCGGACCAGTGAAATCCTTACTCGCCTCTCGAGCTTCGTCGGCACTGTGTACCGTAGCACTTCGGAGGAACTGAAACCCATAAGCCGAGAGGATGTCCCAGACTTCGGATTCGTAGAGCGTGGTCCGTCCATCAGCTCTCACTTGTTTGATAATTTTCTGTGCGCTGGTTCGGTCAATATCGCTCCAGGCAAATGGGGTAGAGAGTTGGTGTGTGCGCCAGTCGGCTACCTGTGCGAGCGCTCCGAGGGCACGAGCCCCGTCCTCGGGATAGGTGAGGACGGCTACTTCGTGCTCATCGAGGATGGCTATTCCCTCGGTAAAGGCGCCGGCGCCGGCCATGATAGCGACAATCGGTTTATCTGTATGATGTTTGGTATCGACGATAGCCAGCGCCGTGTCACGTACCTCAGTCGTCGTTTGGGGGGTGATGATGACGAGGAGCATGTCGACTTCGGGATCACGAGCGAGTGCCTCGAGGGCGAGACGATAGCGGTCGGCTGGAGCATCACCCAAGACATCGACCGGATTGTGTCGAGAGGCCGAGGGCGGGAGAGGGTCAAGGGCGGTGACGGTTTCTCCGGAGAGGGTGGCGAGAGTGAGACCACACTGCGAGGCCATGTCGGTGGCGAGGACGCCAAGACCACCAGCATTGGTGATGATCCCGATCCGCTTCCCCTCGGGGAGGGGATTGCGAGAAAAGACCATGAGGAGGTTGGCCAGTGACTGGAGAGACTCGGCGCGGATGATACGGGCCTGACGGAAGAGGGCTTCATAGGCAGCGTTACTCCCAGCAAGCGCCCCGGTATGTGAGCTTGAGGCGGCGGTCCCGGCATCGGTGGTGCCGGACTTGAGCGCGATCACGGGCTTGGGCTCGGAGCGAGCGAGGATGGCGCGACCAGTCTCGATGATATGTTCACTATCGCGCATACCCTCGGTGTAGAAGGAGAGTACTTTCGTCTCTTCATCCTGGGCAAAGTACTCGAGGAACTCTTTTTCGCCGAGGATGGCCTTGTTGCCGTCACTCACAAAGGCTGAGAATCCGAGTCGTCCCGCCGAGAGATCGAGGAGAGCCGTACAGAGAGCACCACTTTGGGAAAAGAAAGTGATACCTCCCACTTTGGGCATACCACTCGCAAACGAGGCATTGAGACCGAGCGCCGGATGGAGAAAACCGAGACAGTTGGGTCCGAGGAGGGCAATGTTGTATTCTTCGGCAATCTCACGAACTTCATCCTCGAGCGCGGTACCATCGGCTCCTGTCTCTTTGAATCCTGATGAGATGATGACTGCTGCAGGGATTTCCTTTTCGCCGACTTCTCGGAGTATCGCCGGTACGAGGGCAGCCGGGATGATGATGATGGCGAGATCGATTTCTTCCTTGATATCGGAGAGGCTGGGGTAGCAGGGGAGATCAAAGAGACGGTCAGTTTTGGGATTGACGGGGTAGATGCGCCCGGTGTAGCCGTAGGAGAGGAGGTTCTTGGTGAGACTTGAGCCGACACTCCCTACTTTCGTGGAGGCACCGACGACGGCGATAGACCGCGGGGAAAAGAGAGGATTGAGATTCATACGGAGTGTTTGTTTTAGGCTATTTTGTCTCTCTATTTTACCGCAAAACCGCACCCTTGACAAAAAGCCGAAAATTTGCTAAGATAAAAGGTCTAAAAATTGACTCATGTCTCCCTATGCAAACTCGTAACTTTTGGCTTTCCCGAGAGGTTTTACTCGGTACCGCACTGACTCTTTTGATCGCCGTCCCGGTGATTGTTTTGGGTGGCTCCAAAGACGTTTATGTCGATAAGGACGCCAAGGGTTCTGAAGAGGGAACCTCGAATCATCCGTATCACAGTATCTCCAAAGCGCTCAAGAACGCCAAGGAAGGAACGAACGTTCATATTTCCAAGGGAACGTACAAAGAAAACATCACCATTCCGAAGGGCGTGAAGCTTTTTGGGAAGAAGAAGGATATCGGTGATGTCGTGATCAAGTCTGACAACGGCGACAAGCCGACGGTAACTATGAAGCATCAGACGGAACTTAACTTCCTCACGATTGAGGGCGGTCGTCATGGCGTGCGTGTCCTCGAGGATGCCAAAGCCAAGATCTACAAGGTGACCATCAAGAAGAGTAATCGTGACGGTATCCATATTGACTCGGCTCCTCGTGATAAGAAGCACCGAGCCCTGATTGACAGTGTAGAAGTGCGAGACAGTGCTCGCGCCGGTATCTACTCTGAAAAGCGTGATATCGTCATCATCAATAGCAATATCCACAACAACAAGAGCGATGGTCTCGACCTGGCCGCCAGCATGGAGGCATGGCTCGAAGACAACCGTATCAACAGTAACGGTGGATCCGGTATCAAGGTGGTCCTCGATGGCGCTTCGGTATGGTCCAAATCCAACAGTATCCGCAACAACGCCCGTGAGGGTGTCGAAGTGAACTCATATGGTGCCGCCGGTAACGTGGGCTTGAAGAAGGCCCAGTTGGTAGGCAATGGTCGCTATGGTATCGCTCGTGTCGCTCGTACCGCTAACGGCTACAAGTCATTCGGTGGTATTATTCTCGGTACAGGGGTCAATGACAATCGCATCGACACCAATCGTGTCGGCAGCACTTCACCGGTACTTCGTGGTTTCTAACCCACCGAGAGACTCGTCTCTCATGACCGTTTGAGTATGAAAATTGCATTCATCGGCCAGAAGGGAATCCCTGCCATCGCGGGCGGGGTGGAGAAGCACGTCGAGAAACTCTCGACTCGTCTCGTGGCTGAGGGTCATGAGGTGACGGTCTATGTCCGTTCACACTATACCCCGGCGACACTCGAGACCTTTCAGGGGGTGAAACTCGTGCATGTCCCGAGTATCCACACCAAGCATCTCGATGCTATCTCGCATACACTGTTTGCGACGCTTCATGCTCTCTTTGCGGAGTATGATGTGATCCACTATCAGTCGATTGGGCCGAGCATCCTCTCGATCATCCCACGACTCTTGAAGCCCAAGTGTCGTGTCGTCGCGACGTTCCATAGTCGAGATTATACTCACAAGAAGTGGGGGTGGATGGCGCGTACCTTTCTCCATATCGCCGAATACATCACGTGTACGGTGCCGGAGCGCACTATCGTCTCAAGTGAGACTCTCATCGACTATGCCAAATCGACCTATGGTCGCACGGTGACCTTTATCCCGAGTGGGGCTGAAGTAGCTTTTGAACCGGATACAGCCGTGCTTTCCGAGCTCGGGCTTCGTTCCAAGCGCTACCTCCTTGCGGTCCATCGGCTCGTCCCACACAAAGGGACGCACTATCTCATCAAGGCCTTTAAGGAGCTGGAAGACACCAATCGTATCCCCAACAACTTTAAGTTGGTGATCGTGGGGACACATGCTGATACCGAAGAGTATGAAAAGTTTCTCAAGCACTTGGCAGAGGGACGCTCCAATATCATCATGGCCGGTGAGCGGACAGGACAGGCGATGGAATCTCTCTATTCGCATGCCTACCTCTATGTCCAGCCATCTGAACAGGAAGGATTGTCGCTCGCTCTCCTTGAGGCGATGGGACACGGACTCCTGCCAGTCGTAAGCGATATCGAACCGCACAAAGAAGCCGTGGCCAATACGGGCGCTTACTTCCCGGTCAAGGATATCGAAGGGCTCAAAAAAGAATTGGCCTATTTCATCAACAAAAGTGACGAAGTGGCCGTCCTCGGTCGGGCTGCTCAGGAGCGAGTCCGTGAGCATTACAGCTGGGAAGCCGTGGCCAAGAAAACGATCGAAGTGTACCGCGATGTGACGGGAGGCAATTTGAATGAACACTATGTCAAAACTCAAGGTCGCTAATTTTATTCCGATTCATGCGTCCTGGCGCCGCTCTTTTTTTGTAGCGCTCTTTTTTGTCACGCTCGCGTCGCTTCTTTTTTGGTTGGATGACTACCGGGTATATCAGTCAGAGATGCGTATCCTCGTCATCGGCAAAGTGCCAACGGTCGCGACGGATCAGGTGATTGAGAACTTTACTGAGCTATCGCGCAATTTGTCGTTCTATGAGCGAGTGCTCGCTGGCAATGACCTCATTGAGGATCATTTTGAGGGCTACACCAAGGATGAGCGACGAGCAGCCTGGAATGAGGCGGTGACGGTGACTCGCAGTGCTGAGAGCGGAGTGCTCGTCGTGACTGCGCGCGAAGCGTCACCAGAATCTGCCAAGCGTCTCTCGGAAGAGACTGGGCGGGCACTGTTTGCGGTGGCTGCTTTCTATTATAATGTGAAGACCGATATCGACCTCCGTGTCGTCGATGAACCAATCGTCAAGACGGTTGTCGGGGAGCCGATACGGTATGTCGTGACGAGCCTCGGGAGTGCACTTTTTTTGACCACTCTTTTCTTTATGCTTCTGTCACTCCTCCCGGCTCTTTTTGGTCGGGACCGAGGGCGGACGCCTGAGTTTCCAGTCGGGGCGAGTGTCCCATATATCGATCCCCAGAAATTTGTCCCTGAGCGTCCGGTGATGACATTTGAGTCCGCTCCCAAAGCGCGGGTAGAGACACCTGAGACGCCGTCTCTAGTGGAGGCGGGAAGCGTGACTACTGAGCGACTGCTCCCGGGGATGGATGCGACTGAGCTCCCTTTTCAGTTTGAGACCAATTTCCCTGATGATGAAGCAGAGGAGACGACCGAGCTCGCTGATCTCCCGGTCATGAATGGCTTTGTCGAGTCGACTCCGATTGCGCCGGCTCCTCCAGAACCAGTGAAGAAGGATGAACCGACCATCGAAGAATACAAACGACGTCTGAATGAACTCCTTTCAGGTGGAAAATAATTTCTTTTCTATCACCATGCAACATTCTAAGAAGTTTTGGATTATCTTTGTTACCGTGGCGGTCATTTTTTTGACCGGTTGGTTTGTGTTTTGGGAAGTGCGCACGCACGGGCTCGAGAGTCTGAAACGTCTCCTTGGGATTCTCCCGGTAGGGCAAGAGACGCGGACCGATCTCGACACCGTCATCTCGCTCGCTGACTCACTCCTCGATACTGATGGCCAGGAAAAAACATTTCTTTTGTTGTTCCAGAACAGCATGGAACTCCGCCCAGGAGGTGGCTTCATCGGGAGTTTTGGTATTCTCAAGGTTCGTGATGGTCATATCACCCAGTTTTTGGTCCATGACACCGGCAACTTTGACGGGCGTATCCCCGACACGGTCGCTCCACCGTACCCCATGAAAGAAACCCTCAAGATTCCTTCGTGGAAGTTTCGTGATTCCAACTATTCTCCTGACTTTGCCGAAAATGCCAAGTGGGCCGAAACGTTTTATCAGATGGGGCAGGGGGGCGAAAAGTTTGATGGTATCATCGGAGTGACTACGAACGTCCTCACCTCATTCCTCCGGGTAACTGGACCGGTGGAACTTGAGGGTTACCCGGGTACCTATGGGGCTGACAATGCTATCCTTGATCTTGAGTATCAGGTAGAACAGGGCTATCTCAAGCAAAATATCGACTTTGGCGAACGTAAATCAGTGATGGGAATCCTCGGACTCGAGATACTCGATCGAGTCAAAGCCCTGCCGCTTAACAAGAAGTATGAGCTCTTCCAGGTCATGCTTGACGACCTCAATCGCAAAGACGTCCAGCTCTTGTTTCGTGATGAGAACCTGCAGGAGACGGTGGTGGCAGCGGGTTGGGACGGACGTCTCGATATTGACTGGCAGGATGACTATCTCCTCCTCGTGGATGCGAACCTGAACTCCTTTAAGAGTGACTATTTCGTCAAGCGCTCGTATGACTATACCGTAGACCTCAGTAAGGACGCCCCCGAAGTGACGCTTGCGGTGACGTATCGTCATACCGCCGAGAAGAGAGACTGGTTTACTAAGGACTATCAGACGTTCCTCCGGGTCTATGTGCCACAGGGGAGCTATCTCACGAGTGCGACCAATACCGCGACCGAACCCGTATTTGGTGAGTTTGCCAACAAAAAGTATTTTGGGATGCTCGTCCATGTGCCTCTCGGTACCGAAAAGACAGTGACGCTTCGCTATACCTTGCCGAAGGACATGGAGCGGACATGGTATGATTTGAAGGTAGAGAAGCAACCGGGTCTCAATGATGTGCCAGTGTCGGTCACGGTCATCCAGGCTGATGGCACCAAAGAAATCAAATCATTTACCCTCAACAGAAACACAATATATAGTGAGATTAAATGACGTAATTCTGCGTCATCCCGCACTCGATGCGGGTTCCAGCTGTTTCGAAACCCGCAGTTTCGAGGCAGTAGCCAAGGGGTATCCTGCATGTGCTCTTGATACCCCTTCACTACTGCCTTTTTGTTTGCATACAATTTGGCAGCGTTCTTTCCATCGCCTCATCTGAGGCTTTTACAACAAGGCGCTACGGCGCAGGAGATTTCTCATGCGATTTGAACTGACGGCGTTCGAGGTACTCATCTCGAGTTTTTATTTCATCGGGACCTTTGCGATGGCGGGTATGCTGGCGCATTGGTCGGGGATGAACCTCCTCGATATTGAACGCTATCTCGAGCGCTTTTTGCAGAAGCACTGCGCTCGCACGGGTGCGTTCTTCACCGGCTATCCGAGACCAGCGCTCGCTCGAGATCTCGAGCGATTTGACGGTGGCATCTCGTGGCGAAGGGGACTGCTTTTCTTCTGCTTCAACATGATGTTGCTCTTCCTGTTCTCGAGATGGACGAGTGGTTGGCTGAATCTCGTATGGATGCTGACTGGTGTCAGCGCTATCGAGTGGTACGGGATACGTCGCTATATCAAGTGGCGGAAAGCCTGGTACATGAGCGACCTGGCGCGCACTGGACGCTACTATGGCTCTGAGTGTTGCCTGTCAGGTGTCCTGCATAAGACGGCCATTTATCCGTCAAAGGGCCGAGTACTCAGCCTACTGTTTGATGCCGATTGTCCTGATGTCATGGTCAGCGGCAGGTATGCTCTCGATGTGTGGGTGCCACCTGAGCAGGATCACCTGATTCCGATCGGCGTGAAGACGCGTTTGGATGTGTTCGCCAATCCAGTTACCGTGTTTCTGGTGAGCGAGCGACATCCTGACATGTCAACGGACATCACTTGGCGGTTGCATGACGTCTATCCTGGCGTTCTCGCGCCGAATGACGCCAGAGATCTGCGGCTGATCCGCGACTTTGTCCTGCCCGTTCTCACGGATGTCGGGGATGTGGCGACCGCCTGAGCCGTGTATGTGTTAGTCGTTGGGACATATCTCAACGGCTTTTTTCTTTCTACAAAAGCGAATGGAGCTATGCTACAATGGATGATAATGTAGGCGATAACATGACTCACATGAGATTTGATATTATTTCACTGTTTCCGGAAAGTTTCGACTCGTATTTTGGCGTGTCGATGCTCAAGCGTGCCTCTGACAAGGGGCTGATTGAAGTAGAGACGCATCAACTGCGTGACTATGCTCATGACAAGCACAAGACGGTTGATGATACACCGTATGGTGGTGGGGCGGGCATGGTCCTCAAAGTCGAGCCGATTGCAGCATGTATTCAGGCGGTAAAGGAGCTACATGCTACAAACTATCAGCCAGAGGCGACCAGAACCATTCTCTTTTCTGCCAAGGGCAAGATCATGACCCAAGATGATGTGAAGCGGCTCGCCACCTACGATCGACTGATTCTTCTCTGTGGGCGCTATGAAGGGGTCGATGAGCGCGTCGCGGAGCATCTCGTCGATGAGGAACTCTCGATCGGTGCCTATGTCCTCACGGGCGGAGAACTCCCCGCCATGATCGTCGTCGACGCGGTGGCCCGACTCGTGCCGGGGGTACTCGGCAATGATGAGAGTGCAGTGACCGAGTCACACACGGTAGCTGGCGTCCTCGAGCATCCGCAGTACACCAAGCCAGAAGTTTGGCGAGGGAATCGTGTCCCAGAGGTACTCCTCTCCGGTCACCATGCCGCCATCGCCAAGTGGCGTGAGAGTGTCGCCAAAACTCATACCAAAACAACAGAAACCGATGAAACGACCAACGTTTAATTTTGACCGACCGCTGTTTTTTGCTCTCCTATCCCTCCTCGGTCTCGGCCTCATCATGATCGCCAGTGCCGGTGTGGTGTACGGTCGAGTGCGCTTTGGCGATGACTATTATTTCTTGAAGGAGCAACTCCTTGGTCTCGGAGTGGGCCTCACGTTTCTCTTGATTCTCCAGCAAATCGACTATCGGGTGTGGCGCCGTTTCGTCCTCCCTATCTTTATCACGGCGCTCGTCCTCTTGGTCCTCGTTTTTATCCCCGGGTTTGGGACCACGGTCTATGGAGCGGCTCGCTGGGTTGAGATTGGACCGATTTCCTTTCAACCGTCAGAGGTCATGAAGTTTGCTATTATTCTCTACCTCTCGGCCTGGCTCTCCGGCAAAGGTCGGGCCAAGACATCCGATCTCTTTGAAGGTCTGGTACCATTTCTCGCGCTTCTCTCCATCGTCGGCTTTCTCATCATCAAACAGCCTGATACCGGGACGCTCGGACTCATTTTCCTTATTTCGCTCGCTATCTTCTTTGCTTCCGGGGCCAGTATCCGTCATATCCTCAGTCTCTTTGCTGGGGGGCTCTTGTTTCTTTTTATTCTCATCCAGATTGCCCCGTATCGGATGCAGCGTTTTCTCGTCTTTATGAATCCCGAGCATGATCCGATGGGCTTTGGGTATCAGATGACCCAGGCGCTCCTCGCCATCGGGTCGGGTGGCATCGTCGGGGCCGGGCTCGGCCAGAGTCGTCAAAAGTTCAACTATCTCCCCGAGCCGGTGACCGACTCTATCTTTGCAGTCCTCGGTGAGGAACTCGGCATGATCGGCGCTGTCGTGGTGGTCTCACTCTTTCTCTTTGTCGCGTGGCGCGGACTCCGTATCGCCGCTCGAGCGCCGGATGAATTCGGGCGACTCCTCGCCGTCGGTATCGTCTCGTGGATCGTATTCCAGGCTTTTATCAATATTTCTGCCATCACGGGACTCATCCCACTCACCGGTATTCCACTCCCATTTATTAGCTACGGAGGGACGTCACTGGCAGTGATTTTGGCAGCCATGGGAATCTTGCTTAATATAAGCAAGCACAGTACACTGAAGGAGCGGAATTAGGAATACAGAAGCACGAAGAGTGAGCCTGAAAATACTTTTCTTTGTTTTCCTGATTCATAATTCCTGATTCTTGATTCATCTTATTATGGCTATTCCTCGCGTGGTCCTCTCTGGCGGTGTTTCTGGCGGACACACCTTTCCCCTTATTGCTGTGGCGCGCGCTCTTCGGGCGCAATTTCCCGAAGGGATAGAGTTCTTGTTTATTGGGTCGCGTGGCCAGTTTGAGAGTGACGCCATGGCCACTGAAAATATCCCCGCACAGTATGTCATGACCGGCAAGATGCGCCGTTACTTTTCGTGGCAAAACTTTGTCGATCCTTTTAAAGTGCCGATTGGCATCATTCAGTCCCTGTGGCGACTCTTTGTCTATATGCCAGACGTTGTCTTTGCCAAGGGTGGATCGGCTTCGGTCCCCGTTGTTATCGCCGCCTGGCTCTACCAGATTCCGGTCGTACTCCATGATTCAGACGCAGTGGCTGGGCGTGCCAATCGCTTCCTCGCTCGCTTTGCGACGCGGATCGCTATCGCCTATCCGAGCGCTCGTACCTATTTCCCTGAGGGCAAGACTGCACTCACCGGGAACCCAGTGAGGGCTGAGATACTTTCGGGTGATGCTAGTCGCGCGGCGAGTACCTATGGCTTATCTATGGACAAACCGACTCTCCTCGTCTTAGGCGGCAGCCAGGGGGCAATGGTACTCAATGAAGCCGTCCTCCGCATCCTTCTCGAACTCCTCCAGGCCGGTATCCAGATTATTCATCAGTCAGGCAAACAGAACTTTGATACCATCCAAAAGGTACTCGCAGAAAATGGCATCGCACCAGGCAATGGCTACGTGGTGCGTGATTTCTTGACTGCGCCCGAACTCGCGGACGCTCTGGCTCTGGCAACCGTGGTCCTATCGCGGGCTGGTGCTAGCTCTATCGCTGAGCTCGCGGCGACCAAAAAGGCTACCATCCTCGTGCCACTTCTTGGAGCGGCCAATGATGAACAGCGGATGAATGCCTATGATGTCGCCGCTATCGGGGGAGCCATCGTCCTCGAAGAGCCGAACCTCGGCGAGCATCTCTTGACCCAAAAAATTATCGAACTCGTGAACAATCCGGAACTCCGTCAGTCGATGGGCGAGAAGCTCTCAGTCTTTCATCATCCGGATGCAGCCGAGGCGATAGCGACTGGTATCCGTTCGATTATTGTCCGCTAGGTATGTCAGACACTCTTTCTTTGTTTCGCTACAAAAAGCCGCACCTCATTGGTATCAAGGGGGCCGGGATGACGGCCTTGGCTGAGCTCCTCCTTCGGAATGGGATGGCGGTCACGGGATCCGATACAGACGAGGTCTTTTTTACCGACGAGATACTCAATCGTCTCGGGATAGTGGTAGAGGTGGGGTTTGCTCCCGAGCATATCCCGGAGGATGCTGACCTCATCATCTATTCGACGGCTTATACACCCGAGCGAAATACGGAACTCGCGGCCGCTCTGGCGAGTAAGCGACCGGTACTCAGTTATCCCGAAGCGCTCGGCCTCCTGACTCGTGAAAAACTCACTCTGGCAGTTTGCGGCACGCATGGCAAGACGACGACGAGCGCGCTCCTCGCCGACACCCTCGAGTATCTCGGCCAAGATCCTTCGGCCATTGTCGGCAGTCGCATCATAAGCTGGGGTGGCAATGCGCTCGCGGGCCATGGGAACTACTTGGTACTGGAAGCAGATGAGTATCAGAACAAACTGGCTCACTACCAGCCGTTTGCGGTCATCCTCACCAGTGTCGACTATGATCATCCGGATTTTTTCCTGACCGAACAGTCCTACGAACAGGCATTTATCGATTTTGTCGCTCGTATCCCTGCCCAGGGAGTCCTCGTCTATTGCGCTGATTCAGCCAGTGTCGTTCGGATAGCGGAGCATGCTCACTGTCGCAAAGTGTCCTACGGGACTCATAAGGAGGCAGAGTTTCGGGTAACTGACTATTTACCTGTCACACCGGGATTTGTGACCGAGAAGGACATGTTTCGCCAGAGCCTTTCGGTGGTAACTGGAGAACAGGCTGAGAGTTATCGTCTGCGTCTCGCTGGGGTCCACAATGCCTTGAATGCCACAGCCGTGGTGGCGCTCCTCTCGACCCTGGGGCTTAAGAATGAGCGCGTGACAGCGGCCCTTGAGCGGTTCACCGGGACCGAGCGACGCTTTGAGTATATCGGTGAGCGCTATGGTGCGATGCTTTACGATGATTATGCTCATCATCCAGAGGAGCTCCGCGTGACGCTCCGTGCCTTCCGCGATCTCTATCCTGATAAAAAAATCACCGCTATCTTTCATCCGCATTCATTTACCCGGACCGAGGCACTCCTCTCGGAATTCGCCCAGAGCTTTGATGATGCCGATCGGGTCTATGTCCTTGATATCTACGGTAGTGCCCGTGAAGTGGCTGGCCATGTATCGTCGGCTGACTTGGTGAACGAGCTCAATCGTTATTTTCCGGGCAAAGCAGAGTATGTGACTGATAGTATGGCACTCACGACCGAGCTTGAGAAGACAATGGGCCGAAACGATGTTATTATTACCGTAGGTGCGGGCAATGTGTGGGAGATATCTCATGCGCTCGCTAAACGATGATTCTCCTTTCAAATGATTGCGCTTCGTGAACATGTGCCACTCGCTCCATTTACCACGTTTAAGGTCGGAGGAGAAGCACGCTACTATGCCGAAGCCTCGGGGGCCATTGAACTCTCGGAGGTATTTGACTATGCTGAAAAACACAAGCTCCCGCTTTGGGTCCTCGGAGGAGGAAGCAACGTTCTTTTTGCAGACAAAGGCTTCCCGGGAATTGTTGCCCGAATTGTACCTGGGGGTATCAAGGTAAAGGGAGTAAAAATCATGGTCGGAGCCGGTGTCCCGCTTATGAATGTTGTCTGGTCTGCTAAAGACGCTGGACTTTCAGGAATCGAGAAACTCGCTGGTATCCCTGGGTCACTTGGCGGGGCGGTCCGGGGCAATGCGGGTGCCTTTGGGACAGAAATAGGGCAGTATGTGACGTCGGTCAAAGCGCTTGATCAGAAGACGGGCATGGTGCATGAATATACGCAGGCCGAATGTGAATTTTCCTACCGAACAAGCCATTTTAAGAAGCATCCGTCACTCGTGGTCCTCTCGGCTGAGCTCTCACTCCGTGAGGGGGGCGATCGGGTACTCCTCGAGCGTACTATCAAGGAAACCATGGCCACTCGTGAGTCCAAGCACCCTCAGGATGCCAAGTGCGCTGGTTCATTTTTTATGAATCCGTTGGTGAATGACGAACACTTACTCAAAGAATTTGAAAAGGATACCGGCAACTCCTCGAAGGATGGCAAGCTCCCAGCAGGCTGGCTCATCGATCACGTGGGACTACGGGGCAAGACCATCGGAGGTGCTCAGGTGAGTCCCAAACACCCGAACTATCTCGTAAATACTGGGACCGCTTCGGCAACTGATATCGTCATGCTGGCGAGCCTCGTCAAGACCCGTGTCCGCGACGAACTTGGCGTGAAACTCCAAGAAGAAGTGCAATTGGTTGGATTTTAATCAAACTATATCACCCATGGCAAGGAAGTTTAAAGGGTGTGTTTTTTCTGGTGAGCGTTACTCGTATGTGCTATAATTAAACAAACGAAATATAAAGAAGAGTGCACTTATGCCATTTATCTCATGCAAGGCGTATTTTAGAAATTTGCTATTAGTGAGTGGCCTAGGTTTTACCATGAGTCTCGGTCTCATCACTTCAGCGCAAGCAGCAAATGAGTCTGTTGCTGATCTTGTTTTAGAGAGTCCGGCTACAATTGGACTTGGCGAAGAAGTGGAGTTATTCATCCAAGCTGACCAGTTCCCTCGTGATACCGAGCCAAAGCAATGTGTTTTTACTAGCAGTGATGGCTATCGACAGGTAGCAACTGCGACTCTGTATTTTGATCCAGATTCGATGGTACCCGATATCCAGGATCAATTTCATCCGATTCATACTCAGCCACGTATTTTTATCCCAACATCACTTGGACAGGTCACGTATCGCCTTGGTTGCGGGTATGCGTATCTTGCCGAAGAGAACCTTTTGTATGACGAGGTAACGGTTAATGTCATCGCCAATGGCAAATGTACGGGACTCGAACCATGGCTAGTAACGAGTGGTATAGAGATATATCCTTGATAGTATCGATGTCCTAGCCGATACGTCTTGGATATATAGTGTGGCGGATACTGCTCGTAAGTGTGAGTGGCATTGTGGTCCCAATCATGTCCCGGGTCAGGATCAACTAGGTAATTTTGCTTGCATAGAGGCTTCTTCTGGTCCTCCTCCATCAGTCTCCGAGGTAAGCTACATATCTCTTACTACCAATCCACAATACATAGAACCAGGTGAAACAACCAAGTTGTCTTGGATAACTCAGGGGGCAGTGAGTTGTCAAATAAAGGCAGATCAAGATTCAAATCTCGCATCTTGGGTCGATGTCCCAGTCAATGGTAGTATGACCTCTCAGCCTACTGCATCTGGGGCGTATAACATGCTGTGTGTTGATAGTAAGGGCGTAGGGGCTATTACGAGTAATTATGGCCCTCACTTTTCTGCTTATGTAAATGTTGGTTTTTATCCACAAATTTTGGATTTTTATGCTGAGCCTTTATCTCTCCAAACAGTAGGGGAGACGACCACTCTCTTCTGGAGTATCAAAAACGGCACTAATTGTAGGTTGGAGGAGAACACACGCAATGATGGACAACTTGGCAATAATGCTGTTTTATTTGTAGCGAAGGATAATAGTCCCCAGACTGGGAGTCGGGTTGTAGCGCCAAAAGCAACAACAACCTATATATTCTTTTGTCAACGGCAGGACGGCGCTTATGGATTTGGTCCTAAAGAGACTGTCCAGGTTACAATTGGTTCTGGTGATACTCCACCTCCTCTGCCACCAGGCTCACCAGCTCCTGGCAATCCTCCCACCGACAACAGCAAATGTGATGTAGGCACCCCCAAAGCGAGCTGTAACGACGCCACCGAACAAGTGGTCGGTCGGACCAAAGATGGTACGGGAGTCTGTTGCCTTGCGAGAACTGGCTCTGAAGCCGTCCTCTACACTATCCCCATTAGTAACCCCTTAGCCTTTAATACCGTCGATGAGATTCTTACCTCTCTCTTAGGCTTCCTCCAAGCGATTATCGTCATCCTCTCTCTTATCATGATTGTGATTGGCTCCATAGTTTACATGACGGCCGGAGGCAATGACTCCAAGCTCTCTACCGGCAAACTCATTATTACCGCCGCTCTCATTGGCCTTGCTCTCGCTCTCGCTGCACCGTCATTCCTCAAAGAGATTGGCGCTATCTTAGGCTGGGGAGCGGTTGATGGTAGCCCAGCAGACAGTGCCAAGAGTATCACCGAGATTCTTACAGGGATCCTGAACTTCCTCCTCTCAGTCATTGGTATCATCGGGATTATCATGCTCGTGATTGGAGGCCTCATGTACCTCACGGCCACTGGAGATGAAGACCGGATCAATACCGGTAAATCTATCGTCAAATACTCCCTTATTGGTATCACGGTGGCTCTTGCAGCTCTCGTTATCATCTCTCAGGTGGCGAAGTTCTTTGGGGGGTGATCTCGTTCTTTCGAACCAACATGGAGGACAAGATGGCTGTATATATCGCTGTGTGTCCTCAGTGTAAGGGGACATTTGATTGGGCTGATGGCTATCACGACTTGTACGAAGTTCGACTGTGCTCGCTTCCGTGTCGTGACGAGTGGCACCTGCGATATCAGTACCAAGGGGTACCGGATGCCCCAGCAGTACAGTTTGCTGAATCTGACCCCGTGCGACACATGGGTGATGGTTTGCGTCGTTCACCACAAGTGAGTGAAGTGGCTCCGCGCAAGCGCGGAGAGGCACAGATGGAGTAGCTCTGGAGGTTATGGGAGTTTCCTGGACCTCCTTTTTTCTTTCTCAAGGAGTGCTATACTATGGGTATGGACCCAGAACTCAAGAAAAAACTGGAGGCGCAGGATGAACGGCTCGAGCAGATCTATCAGTCTGTTGAGAAGACGCGCAAGTATTTCTTGTGGACGATGATTGCGACGCTCGTCACGTTTGTACTCCCTCTTATTGGTCTTGTTTTTGCAGTCCCGTTTTTCTTGAGCACGCTCTCGACTGCTTACGGACTCTAATTTCTTTAACGAAACGAGTATGAATACGCGCTTTTTATTCAAAGGAGTGGAGATCGATGACCGGACGAGAGACTATATCGAGAAGCGTTTGGTCCGTATCGAGAAACTCGTTGATCCAGTGAGTGACTTTTCGATTGAGATTGATCAGGACAAGAAAGGCAAGTTTCGAGTGGAAATCATGGTCAAGACCCCGCACAACCTCTATCGGGCCGAAGAAACGACGGTAAGTATCGAAGGATCAACTGACGTCGTGATTGACGAGCTTGAGGCCCAGATCGATAAGAAAAAGAACCGTAATCGTGATCTGAAACTTCGTGGCAATCGCTCGATCAAGAAGAAACTGACCGTCGACGAATCCGCTCGGTTTTGAAGAAGAATGTAGAACGTAGAATAGTTCCATTGAGTGAGACTCTCTTTACGAGAGCTTTGCTTTTTGCTATAATTAAATGGATTTTATGGCTTAAATAAGAGGTTATTTTTTGGCCTACATTCGATATTCAATATTCTAAATTCTACCGAAATGTCATTCCTCGAAAAACTCTTTGGCTCAAACGAACGTGAGGTGAACCGCTTCCGTCCGATTGTGGCGACTATCAATACCTTTGACGCGACCCTAGCCTCTCTCTCTGATGAATCGCTCCGTGGGAAGACAACTGAATTCAAAGAGCGCCTCGCCAAGGGGGCGACGCTTGATGATATTTTGCCCGAGGCCTATGCTGTGGTCCGGGAAGCGGCCAAACGCGTAATCGGTGAGCGTCACTACGATGTTCAGATGCTTGGTGGTATCGCGCTCCATCAGGGCAAGATTGCTGAGATGAAGACCGGAGAAGGGAAGACTCTTACTTCGACTCTCCCCATTTACCTCAATGCCTTGACTGGCAAGGGGGTCCACGTCGTGACGGTCAATGACTACCTGGCCAAACGTGACTGTAACTGGATGGGCAAAGTGTATGAAGCCCTTGGACTCACGACCGCCTGTATCGTCGGGCAAGGCATATCATACCAGTATGTTTCCAAGATCAAAGACACTGATGAAGTGAGCGTCGAAATGGAGAATCTCCTCACTATCACGCGCAAAGAGGCTTACGCGGCCGATATCACCTACGGGACCAACAACGAGTTTGGATTCGACTATCTCCGTGACAATATGGTGTCT
>JACCDN010438775.1_pt1 | contig 21357 bp, 20 predicted proteins | sample 7441691 | NCBI WGS metagenome assembly JACCDN01 (sample SAMN15323439, study PRJNA562643) | freshwater metagenome | isolation source: river surface water | place: USA:Blue River Watershed | collected 2017-08-16 | reverse complement strand
ATCACCTTTTTTAACTTGTTGCATGTTATTTATTTGTAATTGAAAGATTTCGGCAGGGCCGAACGGCAAAAGTACAAACCAAAAACGAGGTTTTGGCAAGTATTTTTGAGTAACTTTCGGGCGTAAATGTCTTAAAAAACACCACCATGCAAAAAATACACCTATTTATACTGGCCCTAGCCTTGAGTATGAATGCTTTTAGCCAAGAAATTAAGCCTGGCGCTTATCAAACCAGCGAGTACTTACCTGCGTTAAAAGGTAAAAGAATTGGCTTATTTGCCAATCATACCGCTACCATTGGAAATAAACATTTAGTGGATACACTTGTGAGTTTAGGTATGAATATTACCAAAGCATTTGGACCAGAGCATGGTTTTAGAGGCACAGCCGATGCTGGTGAAAAAGTGGGTGACTATAAAGATGCGGCAACAGGCATTCCTGTGATTTCATTGTATGGCAAAAAAAGAAGACCAAGTGCCGACGATTTACAAGATGTTGACGTCATGCTTTTTGATATCCAAGACGTGGGTACTCGTTTTTATACGTACATATCATCTTTGGAGGAATTTATAAATTCGGCCATTGAAAACAACAAGCCACTTATTATTTTGGATAGACCTAATCCTAATGGTTTTTATGTAGACGGACCGGTATTAGATACCGCTTACAAAAGCTTTGTTGGCATGCAGCCAATACCGATGGTTTACGGAATGACAATGGGCGAATATGCTAAAATGCTCATTGGAGAAAAATGGGCAAAAGCCGCTGCGAGCGCTACTACACTTCCAAACATTACAATCATTAAAAACAAAAACTATACGCATAAAAGTAAATACGTTTTACCTGTTAAGCCTTCTCCAAACCTAGGTACCATGGCGTCTGTGTATTGGTATGGTAGCAACTGTTTGTTTGAAGGGACTGTCTTAAGTGAAGGCCGCGGCACAGATTATCCGTTTGCTATTTTTGGACATCCTAGCTTACCAAAAACCCTTTACACTTTTACGCCAACAAGTAGAGACGGCGCAAAAGAACCTAAATTAAAAGATCAGGTTTGCTATGGCTGGAATTTATCAGGCACAGATAATGACGTTTTACAAAAAGTAGATGGCAAAATACAATTGAGTTACTTACTAGAAGCATACAAACTATTTCCAGAAAAAGAGAAGTTTTTTATTACACCAAAATCTGGCAAGCCCACCGATTATTTCTTTAACAAACTTGCAGGCAATGATGCGCTTCAAAAACAAATCATTGCTGGCGCTTCAGAAAAAGAAATTAGAGCAAGTTGGGCAGAAGGTCTCAATGCTTTTAAGAAAATCAGAAAAAAATATTTACTCTACACAGATTTTGAATAAGGTTTAGCGCTATGAATCCAAAGGATACACGTATTGTTTTTATGGGAACACCCCCATTTGCTGTTGCCTCACTAGATGCACTAGTAAAAGCGGGTTTTAGTATTGTATCGGTGGTTACGGCACCTGATAAACCAGCTGGCCGTGGACTTCAATTACAACAAAGCGCAGTAAAAAAATATGCTGTAGAAAATAACTTACCGGTATTACAACCTATAAAACTTAAAGACCCTGAATTTGTAGAAGCTTTAAAGGTTTTAGATGCTCAGCTTTTTGTAGTGGTTGCTTTTAGAATGCTTCCTGAAATTGTTTGGGACATGCCGCCCATGGGTACCATTAATGTTCACGGATCACTACTGCCATCATATAGAGGTGCCGCACCCATTAACTGGGCAGTTATCAATGGCGAAAAAGAAACCGGGGTTACCACTTTTAAATTAAAAGCAGCCATAGACACGGGCAATATTTTACTACAAGACAAATTACCAATTAGCGAATCTGATACTGCTGGCACTATTCATGATAAAATGATGATGCTTGGCGCCAACCTTTTAGTAACGACACTAACTGGGCTTATTAATAATACATTGGTTGAAAAAGACCAGGAGGCCATTATTAACGAGGACCCTTCCTTATTAAAACACGCGCCTAAAATATTTACCGAAACCTGCACCATTGATTGGGCTCAGGACGCTACTAGCATTTATAATTTAATTAGAGGGCTCTCTCCATTTCCTGGCGCACTTACAAAACTTGACGATAAAATTTTAAAAATTTTTGAATCGAGCAAAGAGATATGTGGTCATACAAACAAAATAGGATCTGTTAGCTCAGATGGAAAAACCTATTTAAAATTTGCCTGTACAGACGGTTACATTCATGTGCTTGACTTACAACTAGAAGGCAAAAAAAGAATGCAAGTAGCCGATTTTTTAAGGGGCTACAAAATAAACACAGGACATTAAAATTACTGCGTAAGCGCTGATTTTAATTCTTCTAAAGTTGCAATTCCTTCTTTTTTCCAACTTAATTTTCCGTTTTTATATACCATAAAAGTTGGTAGTACCGCCGCGCCTAACTCTTTCATTACGGTAACATCATTACCACCATCTACTTTTAAGAGCGTATACTTGCCTTGCAGCGTTTTTGAAAGCTCGTCTAAAATAGGCTCCATTTTTTTACATGGCGGACACCAAGTAGCTCCAATATCTACAAGCACAATGCCACTACTAGCAATCGTTGCATTAAATGCAGCAGTAGAAAGTTCTACTGCTCCTCCTTCTCTTACAACTGGCTTACCTGCTGCATTCCAAGCCGTTATGCCACCTTGTAAATTAACCACTTCTTTAAAGCCTTGTTCTTTTAACCAAACAGCAGCCTGTCCACTTCTGCCACCAGCTGCACAGTATACCAAGAGGGTTTTATTTTTATCTAAATATTTAACACGCTCTTCAAATTGGGCCTTATTGGTCCAGTCTGCTAGCATAACATTTTTTAAATGACTACCGCTATATTCACCTGCCGTTCTTACATCCAATACTTGAACACCGCCAGCGTTTATTTTTTGCTCAAATGCATTTGCATCTACATTTTGTGCATTAGAATTACAAGCTAAAAAAAACAATGCAGCAGTTAGCGTGCAAAAAAATCTATTTTTCATATGTATGATTTATGCTTTTAAAATCCGCCATTCTTGCGGGTAATAATTATTGGTTCGATTGGGTAAAATTTTTGCCCATCCTAACCCAAGTCCATTATAGCGCATCAAATTCCAACCTTTTTCACCACTACAATTAAATTCGGCTCTTCTAAGATACGAAAGCGCCTGCTCTTTGTCTAAATCAACCCTATTAAATAAATCAAGGGGCAAATAACTTAGGGCATACTCGTGGGCAGGTATAAAATCTTTTCCTTTTAATTCACCAACAGAAACGCCCGCCTTTTTGATATACAACTGAGAAGCAAGCTGTAAAATACTTAATTCGAACACCGCAGGAATTACTTTAATCATACCAGATTGTAAAAAAGTGGCAATCGTATCGTTAGCAGGCAAAACCTCCGCTAATTGCTCCTGCATTTTTTTGGTTAATTTTTCTAGAACCGCGTCTTTAGATTTAAAACTCGAAAGCACAGTGCCTAAATCTTTTTCTTTTTTAAAGGCCGCAATAAAAAAACCTTCCCCCCTAATTTGATCTGGATAAAAACGGTAACCCGGAGCTTTAGAAATAGGCGCGGCAGTTTCTACAATGCCTGGGTAATTATTTATATCAATAGCTTGTGGCGTTAAACCCATTTCGTTTACCAACCAGTCTGCAATATGCTCATCTTCGTTTGGATCATAAGAACAGGTTGCATAAATGAGTGTGCCGCCGAGTGCGAGCGCCGGTAATGCGTCAGCTAAAATACGCTGTTGACGCTGTGCGCAAAGTGCAACAAGGTCTGTACTCCATCCCTCCATGGCGGTAGGATCTTTTCTAAAAAGTCCACTCCCACTGCACGGTGCATCTACTACCATTACATCAAAAAATTGAGGTAGTGATTGAAAATGCGAGGGGTCATTATTTGTAACCACCATATTATGCGCGCCCCATTTACTTGTATTTTCTACAAGTACCGCTGCACGCTGCTTAATTACTTCGTTTGAAACAACGAGTCCATTTTCAAAATAACTGCTTAATAAAGTAGACTTACCGCCAGGCGCAGCACACAAATCAAGCACTTTTAAACCATTACTATCTCCTACAACTTGTGTAAGCGCCTGCCATAAAAACATACTACTTGCGTCTTGCACATAATAAGCACCTGCATGAAAATTAGGGTCTAGTGTAAAAGAAGGACGCGCATTTAAATATTGTCCGTGCGGGCACCATGACACAGGGCTTGTATGCTCAAATAAAATTTGATCTGGATTTTTATTTGGATTTACACGAATAGCCGTAACGGTTTCTCCGCTGGAATGCACAGCTTCAAAAGCAGCTTTATTAAAACCTACTACCCCTTCTAATGTTTGTAAAAATGGCGCAGGTAAAGACAAATTATAAAGATTTAATTTCGGCTACTAATTTTTGTAGCGCAGCTTTTGCATCACCAAATAACATAGAAGTTTTAGGCTGGAAGAATAATTCATTTTCGATACCAGCATAACCAGGCTTCATACTTCTTTTGTTAACGATCACTGTTTTAGCCTGCTCTACTTCTAAAATTGGCATACCATAAATTGGAGAAGCAGGATCTGTTTTAGCAGCTGGATTAACTACGTCGTTCGCGCCTAAAATAAGCACCACATCTGTAGATTTGAATTCGTCGTTGGCTTCTTCCATTTCAATGAGCTTATCATAACTAACATCTGCTTCTGCTAGTAATACGTTCATGTGACCTGGCATACGACCTGCCACTGGATGAATGGCGTATTTTACATCAACACCCTTTTCTTCTAATAACTTTTCTAGTTCGTGACAAACGTGTTGTGCTTGTGCAACGGCTAAACCATATCCAGGAACAATAATTACTTTGTTGGCATAAGTCATACACACTGCCGCATCAGAAATAGAGATTTCTTTGTAGGCACCTTGAGAACCAGCAGCAGCAGATGCACCACCAGCAGCACTTCCGCCAAATGATCCAATGAGCACATTGGTTAAGCTTCTGTTCATGGCTTTACACATAAGCACCGTTAATAAAGTACCAGCAGCACCTACTAAGATACCGCCCGTTAACATAACGCTGTTGTTGTATAAGAATCCACCGCAAGCTGCGGCTACACCGGTAAAAGAATTTAGTAATGAAATAACTACCGGCATATCGGCACCACCAATAGGAAGCACAAATAGAACACCATAAATAAGTGCCGCAATTAAAATGCCATAAAACAATAAATAGTTGCTGCCGTTAATAGCTACTACTAAATAACCCGCAACGGCAAGTGTTGCAAAAAATAAAACAAGGTTAAATACCTGCTGCCCTTTAAAAGAAAAATCTTTGATTTTACCATTGAGCTTACCCCATGCAATTATACTACCTGCAAAAGAAACGGCACCAATAATAAGCCCTAGAAATATAGTTAGTAAAGTACCCTCTGTTGCAGCTGCTTGATCAGGATGTTCCCCAGTATATAAAGTAGCGATATGACCAAACTCAATAACAGAAATTAAAGCAGCACACGCACCACCCATACCATTAAATAAACTTACAAGCTCTGGCATAGCCGTCATTTTTACGCGCTTTGCAGCAAGCGTGCCAATAACAGTACCGAGTACCAACGCACCAAAAATCCATTCATAGTTGTGTAATCCCACGCCATTTTCTTGGTATAAAAAAATGGTTCCGAAAATGGCAATAAACATACCTACCGCAGCTACCATATTACCCTTACGCGCAGACTCTGGATGTGATAACATTTTAAGTCCAATAATAAATGTAAGGGACCCTATTAAATAACAAATTGTAAGTATACTTAATTCCATAAATGATGTATTTGATGCTACAATGGCAGCTACCTTGATTATTTCTTTTTCTTAAACATTTCCAACATGCGGTCTGTAACTACAAAACCACCTACCACATTTAATGTACCAAGCACCACGGCCAAAAAGCCAATGATTAGTGTCACATAATGTCCTGGCTCTACTTTGCCCATTACAATGATGGCGCCAATAATTACAACACCATGAATGGCATTGGCACCACTCATAAGTGGCGTGTGTAATACGCTTGGCACTCTACCAATAACTTCGATACCTAAAAAAATCGAAAGCACCACAATGTAGATGATGTCGATATGTGCTTGTGCCCAATTTAAAATTGCTTCCATATTATTATTTCAAAAAAATTAATTGATCAGTGCTGCTACCCTTTCATTGACTACTGCACCTTCGTGCGCCATGCAACAACCTTTTACTAAATCATCATCAAAATTTAATTCGAGTGCACCTTCTTTGGTAATGATGAGTTGCAAAAAGTTTAAAATGTTTTTACCATATAATTTACTTGCATCAGAAGGCATATCAGAAGCCAAATTACTGTTACCTAAAATAGTTACCCCTTCATAAACAATGGTTTCATTGTTTTTTGTAACAGCGGTATTGCCACCTGTAGCAGCTGCTAAATCGATCACCACACTTCCTGGCTTCATAGATTTTAACATAGCGTCGGTAATTAATATCGGCGCTTTTTTGCCAGGAATTTGTGCCGTTGTAATAATGATATCTGCTTTAGCTATAGACTCTGCAAGTCTTTGTTGTTGTCTTTGTTTAAAGTCTTCGGATTGCTCTACTGCATAACCACCTGCTTTTGATGCATCGGCGGCGCCTTCTACTTCAATAAATTTAGCACCAAGGCTCATCACTTCTTCTTTAACCTGCGGTCTGGTATCTGATACTTCTACAACAGCACCGAGTCTTTTAGCGGTTGCAATGGCTTGAAGTCCTGCAACACCTGCACCAATAATAACCATCTTAGCTGGAGGGATACTACCAGCTGCAGTCATGAACATTGGGAAGTATTTAGGAAACATAGTAGCCGCTAGTAAAACCGCTCTGTAACCTGCAATGTTTGCTTGGCTACTTAACACATCCATACTTTGAGCACGCGTGGTACGCGGAATCATATCCATACTAAACAAGCTCGCTTTTTTATCGATGGCTTGCTTTACAAGATCTGTATTAAATAAAGGCTGAAATGTTCCAAGTACAACGGCACCGGGTTTTAGTTGTGCCATTTCGGCGCTAGAAAGTGGATTGATAGAAAGTACAAGATCTGCGGTTGACAATACAGAAGCACGGTCTTTTACAGTTACGTTTTTGTCGATGTAGGTAGCGTCGGATGCATAGGCTGCATTTCCTGCTCCAGTCTCAACTAATACGCTTACTTGCTTTGCTACCAAAACAGCTGCCTGCTCCGGTAATAACGATACACGTTTATCGTTGTTGGTTTCTTTAAGTATTCCAAGAATCATGGGCAAATTTACTTAATTATTGGATAGCCCTTTTATTAATTCTTCTTAAAAACGGATGGAAACCTGTTGTTTTTGAGCAAATTCCTTTCTAAAAAAAACAACGCCAATAAAAAACAGATCAATACTTAAGGTTACCCTAGGGTGTGCACTTATATGAGCCCATGCCTGTTCCATTTCAGCGCTCCAGTGAATGTCGTCAAAAACGAGGATGGTGTTTTCATGGACCACTTCTAAAAGGGCCTCAAAATAAGCCACGGTAGGCTTAAAAGCATGATTACCATCAATAAAGGCAAAATCAATGCTTTTGTTTTGTGCAAGCCATTTAGGTAGCTCTGTATCAAAATTCCCCTGGTGCAATATGATGTTTTTGAGCCCCAACAACTGATGATTTTGACCAGCTATTTGCGCCACAGCAGTTGAGCCCTCAAATGTGGTTACCGTGGCTGTTGGATTGGCTGATGCTAAATAAGCGGTGGTAATACCCAGTGAAGTGCCAAGTTCAATAATTTGTCCAGGCGCATAAAAATCAATCATTCTAAATAAAAGCTGACTGTATTTAGCAGGCTTTAACGAGCCTTTGGCAACTGCACTTATTTTTCTGGTATTGGTTTTTGCAACGCGTGAACCTGCCCCAAAATCTTCAATTTCAATGGTATTGTGATTAGACAACAACTGCCCTCTGATTTTTTCTATCGACTCAAATGCATAAAAATTTCGACGGTCATTTAATACCCGCGTAATAAATTCAAAAACAAATGGAGAATGAACGCCATGTCCTTTTCCGTTAGCCGCTGTACATAAATAGCGAAAATATTTTAGTGCTAACGTAAAGTGTCCATACATAAATAAAGGAGTGGTATTTTATTTGCGAAGCCAGGTTTGAAAAGAAAAACCATATGCATGTTTTTCGTGCGCCGCGTGTGATACTTCATTTGATAAAGCAAAATCCGAACTATCTATTTCAGGAAAAAAAGTATCGCCATCAATAACCGCATCAACCCTTGTCATGAATATCTTATTAGCCTGAGACATCGCCTGCGCATATATTTCGCCACCGCCTGCAATAAACACTTCTTTATAATCAGATTCTTTTGCAAAAAATAATGCGTCTGCTAAAGAATGCACCACAACAACACCTTCATGTGACCAATCTTTTTGTCTAGTAATAATAATATTAACCCTGCCGTTAAGGGGCTTTCCACCAAGGGATTCAAAGGTTTTACGCCCCATCACTACGGGCATGGCCCAGGTGGTTTGCTTGAAAAATTGAAGATCTTTGGGTAGGTGCCACAACAACTGATTGTCTTTTCCAATAGCATTGTTAGTGCCGGCCGCAACAATTAAAGAAACAATCATAAGTGTTATTAAAAGTAAATATAATTAAATAGCAACCGGTGCCTTGATAGCCGGATGGCACTGGTAATTTTCGATGGTAAAATCTGAAAAATCAAAACTAAAAATATCTTTAACCGCAGGATTGATTTTTAAAGTAGGAAGTTCAAATGGCGTTCTTGTCAATTGAAGCTTTGCCTGCTCGATGTGATTGTTGTACAAATGCACGTCGCCAAAACTATGTACAAAATCTCCGGGTTGTAAATCACAAACCTGTGCAATCATCATGGTTAATAAAGCGTAAGAAGCAATGTTAAAAGGAACGCCTAAAAAAACATCGGCACTGCGCTGATACAATTGACAACTTAACTTACCATCTGCCACATAAAATTGAAACAGGGTATGACAAGGCATAAGCGCCATTTTTGGAAGCTCTGCCACGTTCCATGCACTTACAATAAGTCGTCTACTATCTGGCGTTGTTTTGATTTGTTTAATGAGCTCTGTAATTTGATCTACTACTATCCCATCCGCTCCTTTCCAACTGCGCCACTGCTCACCATAGACCGGACCTAGTTCACCAGCTTCGTTGGCCCATTCGTCCCAAATAGAAACACCATTGTCTTTTAAATATTTGATGTTGGTATCCCCTTTTAAAAACCACAACAGCTCATAAAAAATACTTTTTACGTGCAGCTTTTTTGTGGTCACCATTGGAAAACCTTTTTGCAAATCAAAGCGCATTTGATAACCAAAACAGCTCTTGGTTCCAGTACCTGTTCTATCCGTTTTTTCGGTACCGTTATCTAAAATATGTTGGAGTAAATCTAAGTACTGTTGCATGGCTGCAAATTACGCCATCAAAGGCGATGTTTAGAGCCAAAATAGAATTTGGGGAGAATCTGTGAATTAGATACAAAAGCGGCTACACCGCAGTGTTTACAGGGATTTACGCCTAGCCAACTCACGCTTTAATTGTAACAATTCACGACCGGTTTGGCCACTTACACTCGTATTTTCTTGTGCCCTGCGCATGAGGTAAGGAATCACATCTTGTATAGGACCAAAAGGAAGATACTTACTTACATTAAAACCTTCTTTGGCAAGATTAAAAGTAATGGTATCACTCATGCCATATAGCTGCGAAAAATGTACATGCGGATGATTGTGCGGCAGCATCATTTCATCTAATAATTTAGCGCCCAATAAATTACTTTGCTCATTATGTGATGCAATAATTACAGCAGTGGAATGAATATGATCCATGCAAAAGCGAACCGCTTCGTCATAGTCTGCGTCCGTGGCTTCTTTGGATATTTGAATCGGCGACTGTTTATTTTTTTCGAGAGCTACTGCACGCTCTTTTTCCATGTATGCACCGCGTACCAATTTTAATCCCAAAACAAAACCTTGCGCCTCTGCAATTTGATGAGAGATGCGTAAAAAATGTAAACGGTCGTGACGGTATAATTGAATGGTATTAAACACAACGGCTTTTTGTTTGTTAAACTCCGCCATCATTTCCATGGTTAACCTATCGATGGGATCTTGGATCCAACTTTCTTCGGCATCCACAAGTACACCAATATTTTTTTCAGCGGCCGCTTCACAAATCGCGTACATCCTATCTCTAACGCGGTCCCAGGCAGCTTGTTCCATTTCATTGTCATGAATACCACTTCGTAAACGCGGCGCTTCATGAAGTGTTTGTAATAGTTCATAACTTGCAAGACCCGTTACTTTGATACTAATAAATGGAATGTTTTTTTGTGATGCTGCATGATTGATCACGTCAATAAAAACCTGCGTTGCATGATCAAAACTTTCTTCACCTTCTTTTCCTTCTACACCATAATCTAAAATAACATCTACATTATGTTTGGCAAGCATTTGAGCTACAGGAATGGTCTCTGCCAGTGTTTCTCCACCCACAAATTGTTTGAATATGGTGTTTCGTATAATTCCTTTAATGGGGAGTCCTGCTTTTAAAAGCACAGGCACTAATCTTGTACCTAATTGAACAAGTTTTGGGTAACCCATAAAACCAAATAAAAGCTTTGCGCTTTTTAAAGCCTTTGTAGACTTGTAGGCAAATGCATTTTGGGTATTCTCAAATGAAATATTCATCGCTAACAATTGTTCGTGACCGCGAATATCGGAACAGGTCGCAATATAAAAAAGAAATTATAGCTGGTGTCTTAAAAAGAAAGCCTAGGGGTGCTATATAGCCTGGTGGTTAAATGGCTGTAGCACCATTTCGCTCACTACCCCCGATCTTGGTTGCTGGCATAAAAACCAGATGGCCCTAGCCGCTTCTTCTACCACAATCATTTTATCTTTTTGGACGCGAAGGTCGATGGTATCCCAAAATGGACTGTCCACCCCGCCCAAAAACAAATTGGTAATTCTGATTTCGGTACGCTTTACTTCTTCTCTAATGCTTTGCATCATACCAACAATGCCGTATTTACTAGCACTATAAGCAGCTGCTCCAGCCATAGGAACTTTACCCAAAACACCCGGGATATTGATAATGAGTCCTTTTTTTGCTTCTTTCATAGCAGGCACAACTGCTTTAACAGCGTTAAAACTGCCCACTAAATTAATTTGAAGGGAATCCATAAAGTCTTGATGGGTTAGTGTTTCTAGGGGCTTAATGATGCCAACGCCCACGGCATTGATAAGGATATCCACCCCGCCACCAGCTACCACTTGAGATACGGCAGCATCTACAGCTGCAGCATCTGTAATGTCAACTGTAAAATACTGACCCGTAGGAACCGATAAGCGTGACGCAACTTCCTCTAATTTTTGGGCGTTACGAGCCAACAAAAACACGGTAGCACCCCCGCCAATTAATAGTTCAGCTACTTTAGCGCCAATACCACCTGTTGCACCAAATAAGAGTACGCGTTTCCCTTTTATCGTTTCCATGACTTTGTTTTTGAGTATAACAAGACATGGCCTATTTTGTTTGCCTATCAATAAAATAAGGGCCGTATTAAATAATTAAAGAAATTTGGGCATGGAAATTTTAAAAATAGAGATCTATAAATATTCGATCCCGATGGTGCCGTTTACGATTGCAACGGGCACCATGCATTTTGCGCAAAACACACTTATTCGCATACATACAAATACAGGGCATATTGGAGTTGGCGAATGCTCTGCCTTTCCCATGATTGTTGGTGAAACGCAGGCTACTTGTTTTGAAATGGCAAAAGAATTTGCAGCCATTTGGAAAAACAAAAATGCACTTGATATAGATGCAAGACTTGCAGAACTTGATTTATTTACGGCGCGCAACTATACCGCCAAAAGTGCTTTTGATATGGCCCTGTATGATTTGGCTGCAAAAAATGCTGGGCTTCCTTTGTACAAATATTTAGGCGGAAAGATAAAAGATATTGAAAGTGATTTAACCATTGGAATAGACACGCCACAAAACATGGCGGACACCGCTGTAAAATTTGTAGCTGATGGCGTGCGCATGATAAAAGTAAAACTTGGCAAAGATCCTGCAACCGATATTGCGCGCATTCAAAAAATTAGAGAAGCTGTTGGACCAAATATTATACTACGCATAGACGCTAATCAGGGCTGGTCATATGATGATGCAGTTACTGCACTTACCGGACTTGGTAAATATGATATTCAGTTTTGCGAACAACCCATGCGCACGTTTAATGATCATTTATTACCTGCGCTACGTGCCATTTCTCCCATTGCAATAATGGCCGACGAAAGTGTATACACACAACATGACGCAGAAAGAATGATTGAAAATAAAGCGTGTACTTATATCAATATTAAACTGGCCAAAAGCGGTGGCATTAAAGAAGCACTTGCCATTAATAAAGTGGCAGAAGCCGCGGGTATCCCTTGTATGCTTGGTGGCATGTTAGAAAGTAGACTAGCCCTGAGTGCAAAAGTGCACCTTGCCATGAGCCTTGATAATATTAAGTTTTACGATTTAGATACTTGTTTACTAGGGCATAAAATAGACCCTGTTACTGGTGGGGCCAACTACAAAGGCATGCACCTGGAACTAAGTGATGCACCTGGCATTGGCGCCGATTTAGACCCCGCTTTTTTACAAACATTAGAACAGGTTGTTATCTAGTTTACGCATCTTGAACAAATTACGGAGTGGCTTTGTTACCTTTGCTATAAATACAATCTACTATGGATGCAAAAAAAGCGAGTGAGAGTTTTATTGTAATGAATGAGCTGGTTCTTCCAAACGATACCAATACTTTTGGCAATTTAATGGGAGGACGACTCATGTACTGGATGGATATTGCGTCCGGTATGGCAGCGGGCAAACATTGCAACCTGCCTAGCATGACCGCTTCTGTAGATAATTTAAGTTTTAAAAATCCTATTAAGCTGGGCAATATTGTGCATATAGAAGCACATGTGTGTAGGGCTTTTACAACTTCCATGGAAATTTATGTAAAAGTGTGGGGCGAAGATTTACAAAAGCAAGAAAAATACGAAAGCAACGAAGCCTATTTTACATTTGTTGCACTAGACCCCAATAACAGACCTACTGCTGTTCCGCAATTAATTCCTGAAACCGATTTTGAAAAAAGATTGTTTGATGGAGCTCTCAGACGCAGACAGCTTCGTTTGATACTTGCAGGGAAAATGAAGCCAGATGACGCCAATGAATTAAAAGCGCTTTTTATAAAAGAGTAATTAGTTGATGATGCTGCATTCAGTTGTTGCGCTTACTATTGTAGCGCTTACTTTCCTAATTGCGCGAGTAAATGATGTCTTCCCTTTAACATGTATTCTTTGCTTTGCTCAATAGCGTCCATCACTTGAGAAAGTATTTCTTCTACTGGCGCTGTATAGTCAATAACCATGGGTTCTTTAAAACGAACCGATAATACGGTTCCACGCTTTTTAAAGTTGAGGCCCTTTTTATCAAATGCTCTCCAAAAACCATTGATCACAACAGGGATCACAACGGGCTGGTTATTTTTAATAATATGCGCCGTGCCTTTACGTCCTGGAGCAAAAGGTTTTGTTGTTCCTTGCGGAAATGTGATTACCCAGCTATGGTGTAAAGCCTGATCTATCTTTTGGGTGTCGGCGCTATCTCTTTCTCTAGACACGTCTTTTCCTTCGGCACGCCATGTTCTTTTAACAGTTAGGGTACCGCAAAGCTTAAATAGTTTTGTAAGCCAATTGGCATTCATGGTTTCTGCGGCAGCCACCATGTAAACATTGGTAAATGGATTGAGTAAATAAAAAGGGAGACCTAAACGGTTGTGCTTTCTCCATTTAACAGCACAAAAAATATGAACGAAGGCAATAACATCCGCAAAATAAGTTTGGTGATTGCTTACAAATAAAACATTCTTTTTAGGTAGGTTAAATAAATTTTCGGTGCCTTCTATTTTTACTTTATTTATTAAAACCAAACCAGGATATGTAATAAAACCAACCACCGCATATAGCACCGTACGTATTACCCGAATATGTCTAAATCGATCTATTAATTTCATAACAACACATTAAACATGTGGTGCAAAATAAGGAATGTAAACAAATTGTTATGCATTTGTTTAAAATTGTAGCAGTTTAGGTTAAATTACAAGGCAGTAAACCTATTTTTGTGCATAAATAATAGCAGCATGCAACTTGATACCGTAATATTTGACATTGATGGACTTCTCGTAGATAGTGAACCTTTGTGGAATCATGCAGCTGCCGAAGTGTTTAAACAGTATGGCGTTAACTTAACAGAAGAACAGTATAATTCAACCACCGGACTGCGCACCAAAGAATTTGTTCAATGGTGGTTTAACTATTTTAATATTGGTGACACCGAATTAAAAGTGGTGGAAAAAAAGATTGTAGATTTAGTTCTACAAAAAATAGAATCAACGGGCAATGTGATGCCAGGTGTTCCTTATATTTTTGATTTTTTTCAGAAAAGAAATTTCAAAATTGGACTAGCTACATCGTCACCACCAGAACTCATTGAACTGGTAATAAAAATGACAGGTATTGCGCCTTATGTAAAAGCAGCAGCGTCTGCCGAAGACTTACCATATGGCAAACCCCACCCACAAGTTTATTTAAATTGCGCGAGCATGCTCGGCTCCCACCCAACGCACTGTCTTTGCTTCGAAGACTCCTTTAATGGACTTGTGGCTGCAAAAGCAGCACGCATGCAATGTGTGATTGTGCCGCATGTGACCCAGCAAAAAGATGAGCGATTTGGTGCCGCGGATTTAAAAATATCTTCGCTACAAAATTTTGGTGAACTGCATTTAAATTTAGTGAGCTAGATTTTACTGCTGCTTTTTTTGCGCGCGGACGCGCGCAACGCTTCGATATTTTTGCGCACTGATTAATATTTTGCGCACCAAAAAATTTACCTAACAAAAAATTTTACCTAACAAAAATGCCCCGCTACGCGGGGCATTTTGCATTTTATAAAAATTTCTCGAACCTTATTTTTTTAAGTTAGGATGCGGTGCAGATGTTGCTCCGGTTCCTGCTTCGGTGGTTCCAAATAGGGTAACAATAAGTTCGTTACCTACGGCGCCAGCGTTATAAATAAAACGGCTTTCAGAAACACCTTGCTTTTCAGTTAAGTATTTAACTACTGCGTTAACGCGGTCCCAACTTAATTGCTGTGCAGATTTTGACGTATAGCCATAACCTGATACACGGATATTACAGTTTGGATTGGCGTTTATTTTAGCAGCAACAGCAGCTAAAGTTTCTGTAGCTTCTTTAGAAAGCTTGGCTTTATTTTTATCAAAAACGATGGTAGACAATTCACCTATTTCGCAAAGTGATCCGCCATTTGTTTTTAAGTTAGTTACCATTTCTTTTACTTCTTTGCAACATGCTGGCTCTGGGCAAGTACCTACGCCATCATTGTTAACTGGGAAGCAAGATTGAAGTGTAATAAGCTCTTTGTCTTTGTAATCAGGAACGCCATCACCATCTGTATCTTTTGCACGTCCGTGTGCATCAACAGCAACACCTGCTGGTGTATTTGGCTCTAGGTCAAACTGATCTGTAACGCCATCATTGTCTACGTCAGGCAATTTAACCTTTGGCAGTTTCATATGCTTAGGCGCATTGATTTCCCCGTATAAATAGTTGTTAGGGTTAAGCCACCAAAGCGGTGCTACTTTTCTAGAACGGTCGCCTAGGTTAATGTTAATTCTAGCACTTGTTTGTCCTAAATAATCATTGCTATTGCCTGCTTTTACCGCATCTAAATAATCATATCCTGAAGCAGAAAAAGTAAAGCGTTGTTCTAAACCTACACTGATAACATCACTTAATTTAAATGATATACCTCCACCAGCACTAAAGCTATTGTAGATGGCATATGATTGTCTATTATTAACGGTGGCACCTAATGCTGTAGTTAACAAGCCTTCTTCAATGTCAGAAAGTCCAGTACCATAAAAGGTACGGAAGCTACCTGCCTGAGTTGCTTTGTTCATGACCTTAGAACCTGAAAGGCTGTAACCTGCCAAAACATACACATTTGTTTTAGGGTTAGCTCTGTAATAGCTCAGCGAATTAAGCGATGCAATTACATCAAAGCCTATCTGACGCGTTCTGGTTTTAAACGGTACCCTGTTTTGAGTAAGTTGGTAGGTGTTTGGCTCACCAGAACTATTTAAATCGGCAATGCTTGCACGTAGTGAAAAAGTATGGTTAAGGGCTTTTCTTACAGATACAGATCCACCAAATCCTGCTTTAGAGGCAACGTCTGCAGAGATTGTTGCAACGCCTAAACCAAAACCAAGCTCCCACTGACTACGTGGCTTTGCTGGGTAAGGAAACACGTTATTGATAAACTCATTACGCTGGGGCTGTTTTTTAACGGCCACTTTTGAAGAATCTCTCCAATCCCACCCAAAATCTGTTTGTGCGAACCCGACGGTGCTAACTAGGAGTGCTAGTGCGCCCATTAAAACATTTTTCATGCTTGCCATAACTTATAGATTAATTATAATACAAAATTACTCTAAATAACATAGAACCAAGAACTAACTATCCTTTAGACAATGTTAAAAGTGAAAATACACCGAGAAATACGCTAATAAGAGGCTTCAGAAGGGCATTTCGCTGCTTTTAGTTCGTTAATTTCTGCCCAATCCTGTCTATATTGCAGCCCAATAAGCAATGGAATTAGCCAAAAAAGTAATATCAAAAGAATTAGCGCTGTTTGAGGTTCACTTCAGGGAAGCCATGAAAAGCAGGGTTGCGCTCCTAGACCGCATCATGCAATACATTGTGCGCCGAAAAGGAAAGCAACTGCGCCCGATGTTTGTGTTACTCAGCGCTAAATTAGGGGGTGATATTAATGATTCATCTTACCGCGCTGCATCACTTGTTGAATTATTACATACGGCTACCCTTGTTCATGACGATGTGGTGGATGAAGCTAGCGAGCGCAGGGGCTTTTTTTCAATCAATGCTTTATGGAAAAACAAGATTGCCGTTTTAGTAGGTGATTATTTACTATCAAAAGGCCTTTTACTTTCTCTAGATAACAAAGACCACCGCGTCCTTCAATTACTTTCCACTGCGGTAAGACTTATGAGTGAAGGCGAATTATTACAGCTAGAAAAATCGCGCAAACTCAATTTAGACGAAAAAATATATTACGAAATCATTGGCGGCAAAACAGCGTCGTTACTTGCATCATCATGTGCAGCGGGCGCTTCAACCACTTTTGAAAACGACGATGCCATTGAAAAAATGCGCCTGTTTGGTGAAAAAGTAGGGATGGCTTTTCAAATTAAAGATGACTTATTTGATTATAGCAGTGAAGCCATTGGAAAACCAACGGGAAATGATATCAAAGAAAAGAAACTAACGCTTCCGCTTATATACACGCTTAACAATTGCGACGCAGCGCTGCGTAAAAAAATAATCTACATCATCAAAAATCAAAATACCCAAAAAGATAAAGTTGATTTTGTACTTGATGCCGTTACAAATTTTGGTGGCATTACCTATGCAACTAATAAAATGTTTGCATACAGAGACGAAGCCCTAGAAATACTACACAGCTTTCCTGCATCCGAAGTGCGTGAAGCCCTTGAAGAACTTGTAAGGTATACAACCGATAGAAAATACTAATGGAAAAAAGGTGGACGATAGTAGCATCCGATGCAACCAAAACGGAGGCCTTACAAGCCGCACTGAATATCAACAAAACCATTTGTAGTATTTTGGTAGCAAGGGGCTTAGAAACCTTTGAAGCCTCTAAAAATTTTTACAGACCACAACTTTCGGACCTTCACGATCCTTGGCTCATGAAGGATATGGACAAAGCCGTTGCGCGCATTTTAACGGCGCGTGAAACAAATGAAAGAATACTTGTGTTTGGTGATTACGACGTGGATGGAACCACTGCTGTTGCAAGTATGTATCAGTTTATTGGCGGCATTCATAACAACACCGATTACTATATTCCGCACCGCTACAAAGAAGGATACGGCGTTTCTAAAATGGGCATCGATTACGCAAAAGAAACGGGCTGTTCGTTAATTATATCACTGGACTGTGGTATCAAATCTACAGACCTCATTGCGTATGCAAAAACACTAGGCATTGATTTTATTGTTTGTGATCACCACTTGCCTGATGCTATATTACCGCCAGCCGTTGCGATATTAAATCCCAAACAACTCGATTGCCCCTACCCCTACAAAGAATTATGTGGTTGCGGTGTGGGTATAAAACTAATGATGGCGCTTGCGCAAAAGCTTGAACTGCCTGCGTCTAGTTACCTCGAATACCTTGACCTAGCGGCTACAGCGATTGCTGCAGATATTGTACCCATTACTGGTGAAAATAGAATTTTAGCCTACTACGGACTTGAAAAAGTAAATCAAAATCCATGCCCGGGCATTAAAGCATTACTCCAACTTTCTAAGGTGGAGAAAAAAATGCTTTTAAATAATTTGGTATTTGTAATAGCACCGCGCATCAATGCAGCGGGGCGTATGGATGATGCAAAAAAAGCAGTGCAACTTTTTATTGAAAAAGATGCCACCAAAGCACTTGAATTTGCACAAATGCTACAGTCCGATAATTTGGACAGACGCGAAGCAGATAGCACCATAACAGAAGATGCACTAGCACAAATTATTAATGACCCATCACATGCGGGCAAAAAAACAACTTTTGTGTACCAAGAAACCTGGCATAAAGGAGTTGTTGGTATAGTAGCGAGTAGACTGATAGAAACCTATTATAGACCTACCATTGTATTAACAAGAAGTGGAGACATTGCAGCAGGCAGTGCAAGAAGTGTGGTAGGGTTTAATTTATATGAAGCCATACATGCATGCCGTGAACATCTAATTGGCTATGGCGGACATTTTGCCGCCGCAGGCATGACCCTTTTACCAGAAAACGTTCCAGCTTTTGCGGCAGCGTTTGAAGCAGCTGTTGCATCTCAAATTACAGACGACCTACTCATACCAGAAATTATTATAGACGCGCCTATTTCCTTTAAAGAAATCAACCAAGGGTTTTATAATATTTTATCTCAAATGGAGCCCTTTGGACCTGAAAATATGAAGCCCGTTTTTATTGCAAGGGGTGTAAACAATACGGCTTACTCTAAAATTGTAAAGGAACAGCATATCCGTTTTGTATTACAACAAGACGGCATTACGCTAACAGGTATTGGATTTAAAATGGCTGATAAATTTGCATTACTACAAATGCATCAGCCATTAGATATTGTTTTTACACTTGACGAAAACGAATGGAATAATGAAAAAACCATTCAGCTCAAAATGATTGATCTTCGTTTAAGTGCTTAACCGCGCTTTTTTAATTACGCTTATTTATTTTGCAAAAGATCTACGCTTCTATTGATGAAGTTGGTTAGATCATTCCCTTTTAATAAACCCTGAGATAATAACGCAAGGTCTGCTAAATTGCGTACCTGACTTTTTTGTAGGTCAGCGTTACCTTCTTTTAATAAGGTTTGATAAATAGGGTGATTACCATTTACCGTTAAGTTTACTTCGTCGGGCATTTGCGCATAAAATGCAGTCATACCGCCGCCAACGCCGGCCATGTCTTTCATACGGCGCATAAACTCTGGTCTAGTGGCAACAACAGGTGCGCTATCGGCACTTAAGCCTTTAACCTCAGTGGTAACGTGTAAATCTGCAATTTGCAAATTAAAGAGCTCCTTTAATTTTTCGGTGTCGTCTTTGCTAAGTACCGATTCGTTAGACTCCTGCTTGTCAATTAAATTATCAACGATATCTGCGTCCACTCTTACAAAAGTTACATTCTCCCACTTCATTTCCATGTTGTTAATGAAAGCCGAGTCTACTAAGGTTTCCATTTTAACAACGGTGTATCCTTTTTTAGTAGCCGCTTGTATGTAAGCGTCTTGCTGCACCGGATTGGTGGTGTATAAAATAACCTGTTTGCCGTCTTTGTTTTTTTGTGTAGCCTCGGTTAAGGTTTTGTACTCTTCTAGTGTATGGAATTTACCAGTGGTGTCCTCCATTACAATAAATTTGTTTGCCTTGTCTAAAAACTTATCGTCGGTCATCATGCCGTACTTCACAAATAAGCCTAAGCTCTCCCATTTTTCTTCAAATGCTGGACGGTCTGCCTTAAAAATTTCTTCTAATTTATCGGCTACTTTTTTAGTGATGTGTGCGTTAATTTTTTTAACGTTTGGATCGCCTTGTAAGTAGCTTCTGCTCACGTTTAGCGGAATATCTGGGCTATCAATAACGCCATGCAATAACATCAAAAATTCTGGTACAATATCTTTTACCTCATCGGTAACAAATACTTGGTTGCAGTATAATTGAATTTTATCTTTTTGAATTTCGTAGCTCTGCTTAATTTTAGGGAAGTATAAAACACCCGTTAAATTAAATGGATAATCCACGTTGAGGTGAATCCAAAATAATGGTGTTTCGCCAAATGGATAGAGTTCTTTGTAAAACTTTTCGTAATCTTCTTTGGTTAATTCGCTTGGCTTTTTAACCCAAATAGGATCTGGATTGTTGATTGATTTTTCTTCAACTACTTCGTCTTTTTTCTCGCCTTCTTCTTTAACGCCTACTTCAGAAAAATAAATAGGAATTGGCAAGAATTTACAAAAACGATCAAGTATCGCTTTTACGCGAGAGGCTTCTAAAAACTCTTTGCTTTCTTCACTAATGTGTAGTACAATTTTAGTACCACGCTGTGCGCAGTCTACTTCGTATAATTCAAATTCTGGATTGCCATCACATCCCCAAAAAACACCAGAAGCATCTTTAAAAGATTTAGAATATAATTCTACTTTATCACTCACCATAAAGGCGCTGTAAAAGCCTAAACCAAAGTGACCAATAATATTGGCGTCTTTGTATTTATCCATAAACTCTTCGGCACCAGAAAAAGCCACTTGGTTAATGTACTTGTCCACTTCTTCGGAAGTCATACCCACCCCTCTATCAATGATAGATAATGTTTTTTCTTTGGCATCTAGTACTACGTCTATACGAAGTTCACCAAGGTCTCCTTTGGCTTCACCAATAGAAGACAATGTTTTAATTTTTTGAGAAGCGTCTACCGCATTACTCACTAACTCACGTAAAAAGATTTCGTGGTCACTGTACAAGAATTTTTTAATGATTGGAAAGATGTTTTCCGTTTGTACGCGTATTTGTCCTTTTTGCATAGTTCACTTAT
>JACCDN011027311.1_pt1 | contig 21361 bp, 23 predicted proteins | sample 7441691 | NCBI WGS metagenome assembly JACCDN01 (sample SAMN15323439, study PRJNA562643) | freshwater metagenome | isolation source: river surface water | place: USA:Blue River Watershed | collected 2017-08-16 | reverse complement strand
GTGAGGTCACTAACTTTTTTTAGTGGCATTAGTCCTCCTCTGATTTAATGAATAAACTGAGGAGTGGGAGAAGACCTACTACAAAAATAGCGAGATAGAGTGAATTGGTCGCAATAGCGCCAATCACTGGATTGAGCACGACGAGCGCTAGCCTTCGAAGCATGCCAATAGAACTGAGGGTCGTCGCTCTGATATCAGAGTCTATGTGAGTCTGGGCTAGAGCTGTTATATAAATTGCTCTGGTATAGCCTATGCCGCCGCCGATTATTACAAAAATTGCGAGTGTATACACGCTTGGCATGATAGCCATTAAAGCAAAGCTTAGTGTTACGAGGATCGCACTACTTTTTAAGTATTTCTCCCCTTCCCCTAATAATTTTTCAAAGAGTGAAAAATTGCTCGAAACCACTATTTCTGAAAGGAGGAGTGCTGAATGTACTAGCCCATAAATGGCGATAGGAATACCCAACTTCATCATGACTGGTTGATAGAACCACACCACAAAATATGCGGCTGAGGCTACCAGTACCGAGTCGATTGCGAGACTGCGAACGACCGAATTCTTTTTGATCACACTCAAACCTCCCCGCACTATCTGGAGATAATGCTTTTGCTGTGAATCAGAATGTATTTTTGGCTCGGGGATACTAAAGCCAACTGCTGCTGCGATCAACATAGGGATAGCGGTCGCATACTGTGGTGCATTTAACCCCCATTTAGATGCTATTAAACCGCCTGTCGCTGAAGCTATGGTCATTCCTATTAAGTAAGTAGCGTCATATCTACCCATGACTTTTTTTGACTCTGACTCTCTACCTGATACTTTGAGAGTATCAAAAAGAAGCGCTTGATCTGCCCCTGAGACAAAGGCATAGCCAATGGCAAAGATAAACTCGGCAAGTAGGAAGATATAAAAGTTTGGGACGAGGCCATATACGATGACAGCTATAGCAATAATGAGTGAGCCGAGCGAGATCGAGTGTTTGCGACCGATACGGTCGGCGAGAGCACCAGTTGGGACTTCGAGGACAAATACCCAGATACTAAACCATGATTGTAGGAGTTGTACCTGAAACAGTGAGATCCCTCCCCACTCTGTAAAAAATGGGACAAGAACTGCAGAAAAGAAGGCGGCATGCTTAAAGAGAGCAAATGTATAGAGTCTATTAATTGGATCATTCCAGAATTTGCGTAACCACATAGAGGTGATTATAACCCGATCTCCCTGGTATGATATACACCATGAATAATTGTTATGATAGTTTGCCCGAACAACTGATAGAACGTACTTCGCGCGTAGTACCGAGTGAGATAAGAGAAGAAGTGCTCGGCTGTTTTTGCCACAAACGTCCTACCACTCTCCGAGTAAACACACTAAAATCAACAAGAGAAGCTGTAGCAAAAGAACTCGAATCGATAGGTTTAAAATTTGAATCACCCACATGGTACAGCGAGGCATTTATCTTGATTGGGGACCCATATGAGACGCTAGGGACTGTTATGGATACAGAAATGTATAAACGTGGTGACATATATGTGCAGAACCTTTCTAGCATGATCCCTCCTATAGTACTTAACCCTCAACCTAGTAGTAGAATCCTAGATATTGCTGCGGCACCTGGATCCAAGACTACTCAGATAGCGATGATGATGAAAGACTCAGGCGAGATCATAGCCAATGATTTATCCCCTATCCGTATTTTTAAGCTAAAAGCAAACCTTGCTGGGCAAGGCGTGACACATACTACCACTAACAGGATGCCGGGACAGTTCCTGTGGAAGCGCTTCCCACATTACTTTGATAAGTCATTAGTTGATGCTCCGTGCAGCTTGGAAGGTACCATTTATACTGAGCGACCAAAGTCGTATGGGATGTGGAGTGTACATAAAATAAAAGAGCTATCTCAGAGACAAAGATATCTCCTCAGATCAGCAATTAGTGCGACTAAGGTAGGCGGTGAGATAGTGTATTCGACCTGCACTATCGCGCCCGAAGAGAATGAGGGAGTAATTGATTGGATATTAGCTCGAGAGAATGTAGAGTTAGTCCCCATAGAAATATCAGGGCTAAAAACCTACCCAGGTGTCACCCAATGGGGCAATGCAAAACCATATGACCCGAGGGTTACTCAGTGCATGCGGATCTACCCCACCACGCTAATGGAGGGATTCTTTGTGGCAAAGTTAAAAAAGCTAGGTTGAAAATAATACTATCTAGTAAATAGTTTCTTGCTGTATTCATTTAAATCATCGACACCAGTAAATACTAACCCCTGCATACCAAGTGATTTGGCTGCTTGAACATTAACAACACCATCATCTACAAATAGTATTTCGTGAGGAGGAAGATTTAATTTATCGCATATAGCTTTGAAGTTGTTATCAGATGGCTTGATAGTGCCAATCTCCCATGAGAATACCTTGCTAGTGAATAATTGATCTACTCCCCAATTAGAGAGAACTATTGATTCAAAATTGGTCGTATTACTGAGCAGCCCTAATTTATATTTCTGTTGGAGCTCGACCAATAATTTTTTCATTCCTTCAAACATTGTTGCTTGACTGATGCTACTATTGAGTAAGTTAATTGTAAAATCTAAGTTGTCTGAAGAGAGTTGTATATCAAATTCTGTTAACAAACTCTTTGCAGCATCTACTTGGCTATCCCATTTTTTTAGCTGGATAGCTCGCTCATATTTTTGTAGAAAATCGTGAGTAGGACTGAGATCAAAATGCTTCTGAAAAGTCTTTGAGACGCTAATATTTTTAGTACCTATTGTTTCCCAGAGATCAAAGACGACTGCATTTATTTTGGTCATTAACAGCATTATACCTTTTACTTACTCCGTCGTATGGTAGTTGTACTTTTTAGAGCCCTAGTTCTCTACCCACAACATTACCCCTCGCTTCTTTATCACTACTAGACTTTCCCCTTTGTTAGCAATTTTAAGTTTCCTTCTGAGCCGCGACATCATTTTATCTTGAGCCCAGAGAGAGAAATTTTCATAATTATCACTCCAAATAAGCTTTTGAATCTCTTCTGTTGGCACAAGAGTATTAGCCTTTGATTTCAAGTATTCGTATAGCTGGAGTTCTCTTCCAGTAAAAATACTCATGCCGCTTTTGGCGATATAATCATCTGCTAGCTGAGCGCAGTAATCATAGAATAGTTTGGAGTTAATACTTAGATTATTAATAATCGGAACCATATCTCTAGATATTAGTCCTTTGGCATATTGAATTATCAATCGTTGGTCCTCTAAGCCAAAGGTTTTTCTATATTCTTCCAAGTAATCAGTAATTATTGGATTATTTTTTATGACTTTTAGCCAATCGCTGGTAAATCCAGTTTTTTGAAGGATCAAAAATACATCATAAATCAAGGAATAATTTCCTCCGCAGTAGGTGTAGATCATTTTCCTTGTTTTCGCATCAACTTCGAGATTATATCTTTGAGCGAAGACATCTATCCAATAGTTAGTTTCTTTAGTATCTAGATCCGGGAAGTAGAGTATGGATTCGCAGAGAGGGTAAGTCAATTTCTGTAAAAATGGCGATGGTTTAAATTCCATGGGATTTATATCATCTAGTAGGAACCAGAGCGAACAGGCAGGCAAAGTAACTATTTTTCGTGTCCTATAAAGCGTAATTAGTGCCTCTGCTGCAGTTGATGGGATGTCGTTAAGCCGTTCTATTTTATAAAAAATGATGACTAGTCTTTTCCCTGAGTCAGATAATGATGTAATGTATTGTTGCAAAGCGCCGAGTAGTACGGCAGTATCATTGGTAACTGTATGCTTATAGCCCTTGTCTGTCTGCGAAATAGCAATACTCAATTGGTGTAGCCAGTAGTAAGGATTATCAGAGATCAGGAGTGTAGGCTCAAAAAATACAATAACTGCTTCTGGAGGGAGCTGTTTTTTAAACTCGTCACGATTACCCAAAATGTACTGCAAAAGTCCAGATTTTATGGACTTATAGGTGCCAACAATACTCCCCGACTTACCAATAGCTAGCTCCTTAAAAAATGGGGTTAACCTCTTTAAAATGTCCTTTTGAGGTAATGGCTGATGTTTTTTCATATCATAATTATAGCACTTTATGTCATCTTTGGTCAGGTTTGTGTCAAGCACCCCATAATAAATATTCGTATAGTAGCGGGATGTCTAAACCAAAAATCATGATTGTCGGAGCTATGGACCGTGAATTACGGGACCTGCTTTCCTTTTATGATTGTTCTGAACTGGACAAGCTGCAGAACACATACCCTATATGGAGTTCGAGCGTCGAACGACCATTTGATCTAGTAGTACTGCAAACATACGTCGGGGATATAAATGCTAGCATCTCGACTACCCTAGCACTTGATTTGTACAATCCAGATTATGTTTTTAAAATTGGGTGTGTGGGGGGCAGTTCTTTAGGCTTATGTACCGGTGACCTAGTCATGCCTCTTGGGTTTTTTAGCACAACTTCATGGATTACAAGATCAAAGGTCGATAATCAACCAACGTCTGATGCGTCTAATTGGCAGTCAGTATTTGGGAATAAGCCATACCAAGTAAACAGTATCAATCTCGGAGGTAAGCCTTATTTTTTTGAACCTGATAATTCCATAAGATCAAAGTACTCTTCATTTTTTGCGGATAAAAATCAAAAACTTGTACCTGCTTTTATTGGTGGAGGTAATATGTGGTTTTTTGACTTGGGATATGCGAGAAATGCCTCATATGCTCAAATCCCAGGTCGAATAAGTGAGAGAGTTTGGGCGGCAGATATGGAATCATACGCAATAGCACAAGCTTGTCACGTTTTTAAGAAACCATTCATGGGATTCTACCGTGTCTCTGATAACTATTTTGAGAATGAACTATATGTCCCAGGAAAAGTTGATAAGTTATTTGATAGAGATTTTATAGTGAAAATTGATGAATTTTTGAAAACTATAAGTAAACAACTTCCTATCCCCTAGTCCGATGGGGTGTGCAATGGGAAATGGAAGAAGGTCGCCCAATAGGTAGTATAAATGGCATTGTTGGGTGATTGATCTATATCTTCTTTATAAATCCAACTCTTGCATGACCTGAAGGATAGTAGTTTTCGAATGTAGTAAATACTTTGTACCCTTGCTTAAGATAAAAAGTCGGTGCTTCGTATCCTGCAGTCCATGTCCAGACGTACTCTATTCCAAGAAGCTTAACCTTTTCTTCGAGTAACTCCAATAATTTTTGTCCGTGACCTGACTTTCGATACTTCTTTTCAACCAAAAGATCACTGAGATAAAAATACTTGTCATATGTTTCATTATTTTTTTGAGCCAAGCCTGATGAACATCCAATAAAGATACCATTGTCTGTAGCAACAAAACCAAAACGCTCTTGTTTATCCGGAGGATTTCCAAATTCTGAGCCATGCTCATCAAAAGCTACTTGTTCGCGCTTAAATTCTTCATCAGTCATTTCGCGAAACTCAAAAATTATTGCCATAAGGCTATTATAGCAACGTCGGCTGGTGACGAGTTTAGTTAAGGAAAAGTGAGTGTTGGGTAGTGTGCTGGGGAGAATTAATCTTGCTGCTTTTTTGAAGTGTTGGCTATACAGGGTATCTCAATAGACAACTTGGGCAAAATTAACGAAGTATTTATTATCTTAGTTCTGGTGCAATATGAATTTCCCCGTGCATATCTTCAAGCATGAGGGTTTTTATCTCTTCATAAGTTTTACCTTGTCCAATTAACCATGACAACTTAGAAATCATAGATTCCATACTCATGTCGTGAGCTGGGATAGCTAAATCGTGATCTGCTAAATATTGTCCTGTTTCGTTAACTTGGAAATTTGATATGCCGCTGGGTGCCTGCGTAGTTACTACGATAGGAATATTTTTTTCTTTTAATTGCTCAAAAAATGGAAATAGATTTTTATTTGGATCACCAGCTCCAAATGATCTTAAAATCATGCCTTTTAACTTGTCTTCATCAATTAATTTATTGAGAAAATCTATACTCATTCCCGGATGTTCCGTGATTGAGAGAATTTTATCGGTTTCGAATTGATTAATGTTTACTAGATTTTTTGAAGAGGTCGCTAGGGAGTTTCGTACACTTAGATAACTATTGTGTTTTATTAATGCTGTTTCATCTAATCTAATATATCTACCAATCTCTCCGAGTGATCCTGTCTGAAATGACTTGAATGGATCGTAGTCATAGTCTGTCCCTTTCTTTACCCTAGATCCCGTAATAACTCTACTACCAAAAACAGCTAAGACACCCATGACTTGTGCATAATTCCAAACACACACCCTTAGAGCGTTGACTACGTTCATAGTGGCGTCACTACCTAGATAACCTAGCGGGACTTGAGCACCTGTGAGAACGACAGGTTTACTAATATTGTCGAGAGCAAAAGACAAGGCTGATGCGGTGTAACCCATGGTATTGGTACCGTGCATTATCAAGAACGCATCAAAATTGTCATATTCTTGTTGAATAGCATCAGTAATTTGAACCCAATGCTCTGGGAGAACATTTGAGCTATCGATATTGTATAACTCTTTAATCTGATAATTTAATTCTGTGCCCCATGTTTTCTTGATGATATTGGCGGCATCCTCAACTATCCCCACAAATGATTGGCTACTAGACTTCATCCCACGATTGGCATCTGTAACTGCGACGTTTCCTGCAATAGTACCACCCGTAAATAAGATTAGTATATTTTTTTGCATATTCTAGTTATTATATCTCATTTATATTAGTTGTTACACTATAAATTAAATTATTATTTGCAAACCTTGTCCGCTACACTATTTCGGTGTGTTGTGCTGATAGGGATCAGAGAGCGTTAGGAAGTGTGCTGGGGAGCATTGATGAGACCACATTTTTTGAACTTTAGTCCACTACCGCATGGACATGGATCGTTGCGACCAACCTTTGCTTTTGAATTGTTAGTTGCAGCTTCTGGCGCGGCCATTTTTTTCTTTGTTACACCGCCCTCGACTTCATCTTTGCGCAGGATTGCTTTTTTGGGTGTGGCTACTGGAGGTTGCGCAACGGGATTAAGTCGATAAATCTTGTGTACCACATCACTCTCGATAGCTCCGACTAACCTCTCAAACATGGAGTATGCTTCTTTTTGGTATTCGACCAGTGGGTCACGCTGAGCGTAGCCTCTTAGCCCTATACCATCACGGAGTGATTCCATAGCATCTAGGTGGTCCATCCATTTTTCATCTAGTGTAGTTAAGTACACATACTTTTCGATCTCACGACTCACACTCTCTCCAATATTTTTGACACGAGCGTCGTAGGTAGAGATCGTTATATCCTGCAGTGATTTGATGATTACGCTACCATTTTTGGTTTTGCTCAGCTCTTTGAGTAGCTGCTTTTGAGAGTTGTCGTCAAAAGGGATAATGCTCACAAATTCTTTGACTATCATGTCGATTTCTTTGACTGATAGCCCCTCAACAATACGCGAGTTAACTATTAGCTCTAGCTCACTCATGATCAAATCTTTGATCCTAGTCGATAGCTCTGATTCTGTATTAGCCTCGGAGAGTATCCGGTCGCGGAGCTGGTAGATGACGCTCCTGTGTTTATTCATCACGTCGTCATACTCAACCACTCTCTTGCGCATGTCAAAATAGAATCCTTCTACTTTTACCTGCGCACCCTCTAGTGCCTTACTCACCATCTGATGTTCGATCGCCTCTTCATCCGGGATCTTGAGCATGGTCATGATACTGGCGATTTTTTCGCCTCCAAAGATACGCATTAGATCGTCTTCGAGGCTGACATAAAAGCGAGAACTACCTGGATCACCCTGACGACCTGAGCGGCCCCTGAGCTGATTGTCGATACGGCGAGAGTCATGTCTCTCGGTACCGATGACGTGCAGACCACCTGCTGCCACGACTTTTTCGTGGGCTTTTTTCCATTCTGCTTTTTCAAACTGCGCTTTGTCACCACCTAGGACGATATCAACACCGCGACCAGCGATGTTAGTGGCAACTGTAATTGCACCGTAGGCACCAGCGTTACTAATAATCTTGGCTTCTTCGGCATGATTTTTGGCATTTAGGACAAAATGAGGGAGGTTTTTCTTTTTTAAGTATTTACTAATAATCTGGTTGTGGTCGATACTCTTGGTACCGATCAGAACAGGAGTACCTTTTTTATGCATCTCTTCGACATCTCTTACGATGGCACTATATTTGGAACGAGCAGTCTTATAGATCAGGTCTGTGTGATCCACGCGGGCGACCGGCCGGTGAGTAGGGATGACCATGACATCTAGGTTGTAGATTTTTTTAAACTCTTCGCCCTCGGTACTAGCTGTACCTGTCATACCCGCTAGGTGGGTGTACATACGGAAGTAGTTTTGGAGTGAGATAGTAGCTAGTGTCCTACTCTCGGCAGCGATGTTGACACCTTCTTTGGCTTCGATGGCCTGATGTAGCCCATCGCTATAGCGTCGGCCGTACATGAGACGCCCAGTGTGTTCATCGACGATAATAACTTGAGCATCTTTGACGACATAGTCTTTATCTTTGGTAAAGAGCGTCTCGGCTTTGAGGGCTGCCTCTATATGGTGAACAGTGTTGTAGCTCTCTTCGTAGAGATTTTTGACTTTGAGCCTCTGCTCAAGACGCCTAATACCATAATCGGTTAGGGTCGCGGATTTTAGTTTTTCATCAACATCATAATCTGTATCTTTGATCAGGGTTTTGACTAATCCTGCGTACTCTTTGTATTTGTCGGTTGGCTCGGCATCTGGGGCGCTAATAATGAGTGGGGTACGAGCCTCGTCGATTAGGATACTATCGACTTCGTCCACGATCGCAAAGTAATGGCCCCGCTGGACTTTGTCCTCGAGCTTCATCGCCATGTTGTCTCTTAGATAGTCAAAGCCAAATTCGTTGTTGGTACCGTAGGTAATGTCGGCTGAGTAGGCTTCACGTCTTGGGACACGGCGGAAGTGCTTTAGCCTCTCTTCTTCCTCTGACTCATTAGTATATTCAAGATCCAAGAGTTCTCCTGGCTGATCACCCATCCCAGAATAAATTACTCCGACTGAGAGGCCGAGTAGGAGGTGGGCGCGCCCGTACCACCCGGCGTCACGCCGAGCTAGGTAATCGTTGACTGTCACTACGTGTACGCCCTGACCCATGAGCGCTCGGACATAAGAAGCTAGGGTTGCTGAGAGGGTCTTACCCTCACCTGTCTTTTGCTCGCTGATCCGTCCGTTGTAGAGGGAGAGGGCAGAGATTAACTGAACGTCATAGGCCCGCTCGCCGGTAACTCTACGGATGGCCTCCCGGACGGTAGCTAGCGCCTCAGGGAGAATGTCGTCCAGGCTCTCGCCATTTTTTAATCTAGTTTTTAGTTCGGCAGTTTTGCCTGGCAATTCTTTGTCTTTGAGAGATTTGATACTTTCCTCGAGAGCATTGACCTGGTCTACGATGGGTTTTAGCCTGCTTAGCTCGCGAGCGTTGCCGTCAAAAAGGTTAGTTAAGAAATTGAACATGGCTCCAAGTATAGCATGTGGCCTACAGATTTTGGCTGATAAATTTGGCTAGATCCTTGTTCGATTGCTCGTAGTTGGAGGAGCTATAGAGATAGGTCTGCCAACCGAGCTTGGCTGGCTCGACTAAGTGTTTGGCTGTATTGTCTATAAAGAGGATTTCGGAACTCGGAACCTTGGCTAGTTGCTCTGCGTACTCATAGATTTCTTTGTCTGGCTTCTGGAGGTGGACCACTGTACTATCAACAACAGTTGCCCAGTCATACTCTGGCAGGAGCTTTGAGTATTTAATTTTGTCTAACATGCCAGGCCACATGTTGGTGAGCAACCCGACTTTGACCTTATCACTCACCTGTCCAACGATCTCATTAATCCCAGGATTTGGTTCAAATCGTGCCACAAACTCATCTAACCACGAATGCTCCCAAGGAATCGACAGTTTGAATTCTTTTTCTAGAATTGGGATCAAATTATCTATTGGGAGATCCAGATTAATTCGCTGTGCATGCTCATCATAGATAAAGTCAAATTTTGGATAGTCAGCCTCTTTGACACCCATATCACTCATCATCTGCTGCCATTTGGTGGAAGCAGAGAAGTCTTTGATCAGAACGCCCCCAACATCAAAATAAACGAAGGATATTTTATTCATATTATTTTTGTAGTGGGATAACAGTCACACCCACAAATGGCTGAAGTACCTTTGGCACATTAATACTTCCGTCTTCGTTTTGATAGTTTTCGTAGATTGCGACCATAGCCCTACCTAGCGCAAAGGCTGTGCCATTGAGTGTGTGGAGATATTCGGTTGCACCGTTGCGGCGGACTTTAATGCCGAGTCTTCGTGCCTGAAAATCGGTCGTATTACTGGTACTAGTCACCTCACGATACTTATTTTGTGAGGGCATCCACGCCTCGATATCGTATTTGCGAGTGGCCGCATTACCTAGGTCGCCAGTTGCCATTTTGATCAACTGATATGGCACCTCTAACTCGGTCCAGATCTCTTCTTCGATCTCTCTTAGTTTTTCGTGGATTGCATCACTTTCTTCGGGCAAACAAAATACAACCATCTCGATCTTTCGAAATTCGTGGACTCTAATGATGCCGCGGACATCACGACCGTAGCTCCCTTTTTCGTAACGATAACAATATGAGTAGCCAGCATATTTTAGTGGTAGGTCGGATGCATTAAATGTCTCGTCCTGGTGCTGTCCTACTAGTGTAATCTCGGCAGTACCGATCATATCTAGATCTTCACCTTCTAGGTGATAAATCTGGCGCTCTTTGTCGCTACGTGCCTGAAATCCACAGCCAACGACACTATGTTCGTTCGCTACATTGGGGGTGATGACGGGGGTAAAGCCGTGCTTAGCTAATTTGCTAAGGGCAAACTGAGCTAGTGCAAACTCGAGCATGGCACCTAGTCCCTTTACGTAGTAAAAGCCTGACTGAGCTACTTTGGTACCTGCTGAGAGATCAAGAGTCTTTGTGAGAGTCCCGAGCTCTAAGTGATCGCGCACAGGAAAGTCAAATTTTTTGATAGTCCCTACCTGCCTTACGACCTGATTGTCTTCTTCTTTGCCAACCAGAACATCCGAGGCAGATGGGTTGGGGATTTTTAGCGCCAACTCTTTGACTTGCTGGGCGAGAGCATCTAATTCTGGTTCTTTTTTATCTAGCTCGGCTTTGAGTGCGCGCGACTGATTAATTAATTCGTCGGTACGGTTTTTTTTGAGTTGATCATTTAGATTATTGCGATCATGTCTGATTTTCTCTACTTCGCCAATCAATATGCGATGTTTTGCATCGACTGCCAGGAGTTCGTCGATTACGCTCGCATCAAATCCTTTATCGAGGGTAGCTTGTTTAACTAACGCTGCATTATCTCTAACATACTGCATGTCTAACATATTTTTACTCCATTTATTGTGATCGGGGTATAAAAAAAACCGCCCACGACCACTACTATATATAATAGTAAGGGTCCTCTCGGACGGTGCCACCTGACTTTTAACTCATTTACTGCTGTAACGGGCTTACCCGGAAAGGTTTTTATTCTTCCAGCTTAGTTAGTGGAAAGCTAACTTATGACGCTGTTATATTGATGTTTTTATTTTATCACAATGCTTTTTCAAGTATAAAAATCAGATGTCTGAAAAATATCTGGCTCTACTGGCCAGAGAACTACAGAATGATCTGATTCAGAAAACCCAACTATGGCCATGTTCTTTATGCCAGCCAGAAGATTTAGGAGTTCGTCGCCAGATGCTTGGTTTAGTCTAGAAGGTTCTGTCATACCCTTATAGTAAGCCATTTTTCTGGCGACCCAAGTTGAAGGTTCTAAAACTTGGTCGGCGCCGATGATCGGGAAGAGTTGTTCTTCATCTGCCATTACTCTTAGAACTACTCTCTCTAAACCAAAACATGCTTCTATGTCAGCTGCTGTGAGCACTATCTCCATCCCATGCATTGGTTCCCAAAATATAGGGAACCTACCTTCATTTTTACTCATGACGATATTGTCTCATAGCTGTCCAGAGATTACTTCAAATGCTGAGTCTACTAGTTCCTTGGTTTTCGGCAAAAAATCTAACTTCATAATCTCATCACGTGTAAACCATCCCCAGTCATTAGTCTCTTGATCGCTATCGTGACTAAGATCTGGCACATGATCCCCAATATCGACTAAATAGGCGATGAGTACTACCTGAAAATCTACCCCCTCGTCCCCTTCCTCTTTGGACCAATAGTTAGTACTGACAATCGGATTTGGATGAAGGATAGTCGCTTTGACATGCAGCTCTTCCCAGAGCTCCCTGATCACTCCATCTTCGACAGATTCATTGATCTCTAACCCTCCGCCCGCGATCTGCCATTTGTTATGCCAAGCGGGATAGTTTGGGGCATTGCGGCGCGTTAAGAGTACTTTTTTGTGATCAGCAGAAACTGGGAGGCCGAGACAGGCGACGATTTGCTTAGCCTTGCTCATAAACCTAAGTCTTCTGCTATCTCTTGCATGGCGTTTAAAACCAATGGGACATGTTCACTCCAGAGATCTACTCCGAGATCTCTCGCCCCTTCTTCTACTTCGCTGCGATTAACGCCTGCAGCGAAACCTTTGTCTTTCCATTTCTTTTTGATGCTAGAAACTTCGACATCGGCGATCTTTTTGCTAGGCCTAACTAAGGCAGTAGTTGTGATAAGACCGGTTAGTTCATCGACTGCAAAAATGGCTTTTTCGAGATTACTATCCCGACTGGTACCTGTATGGGGAGCGTGGGCCAAGATAGCGCGGATTATCTCATCGGAGACTCCTGCCTCCTTTAATATCTCACTACCTTTTTGTGGATGCTCCTCTAAGCTCGGGTGGATCTCCCAATCAAAGTCGTGGAGTAGTCCGACGACGCGATACATTTCTTCATCTTCACCGAATTTTTTGGCATAGGCAGCCATTGCTGCTTCGACTGCCAGCATATGGCGGACCAGGTTTTCGTTTTTGACATACTTTCTAACTATTGCTAGTGCTTGATCACGATTCATAATTTGTTTATTCTATCAAACCTGTGTTAGCTAACGCTATCGCCACCTTAGCGAGAACGTCGCTCATATTATCACTTTCGATAACAGTTATCTTGTCATTGTATGGCATATGCGCGTCTATGAGGTGACCCAGGTGAATTAGAGAGCTTGAAGAAAAAGTCACACGACCTAGTATTCTACTGTAACCTTGAATGTATATATGATTCATAGGCGGCATTCTTTGACTACTATCTATAACTTTTTCAACTTCAAACAAATAATCATGTTGTGGATGGAAAAAAATATTTTGAATCGAAAATGGGACATCGTTTTGTTCTTGGGCAGCCATAGCCGAGGCAACAACTATATCCCAAACACTTGGAGCAATTATTCCCCTGAGATTATATTCAGTAAAATCGAAGCGACCAGGACCATGTTTTAGTACTAAATCATTACTTATCCTTGGATCTTCATGTTTAAACCACATGTGGAGATTCTATCACTATATTATGGGATTACAATGGATTAGGGATATCAATAAATTCAACTTCAAGTTTGTCACCGAAAGAGGACTTTAGTCTTTTCCCTAACTCTTGGACGCCAAATACTTCGGTCGCGTAGTGACCAGCTGCATAGTAATTGTATCCGACCCCCTCTGCTTGTGCTATCCCTGGTTCAATAATCTCACCAGAGATATGAGCATCTATCTTTTTGTCGATTATTTCAAAGAGTGATCGATCATATGGTTTTGCACCGCCAGTACAGACTCCTATTCGCTTAACATTCTTAGGACCACCATAAACAGTAAACACATCATGAGCGGTTATCTCTGTTAGACGGGTAGCCAAAACTGTTGCGCTGACTGGCTGATCAAACTCGGCTACGATCCCCCAGTCATCGTAGTAGGACTCTGTGGTTATCGTTGCCCCCAACTCCTTAACAATAGTTGCGTTGTTGCCAAACTCTCTTTGTGTGTCGAGACTGTAGTGATAACCACCGACGGTCAAGTTGTTTGCAAAAATGTATTTAAGATCTCTCTGCAGTCCATTATGCATTCGTGAAGTAACAATGTTGTGTTGGGTTAGATCTAGCCCGTGATGAACGAGGCAAAACTGGGCGCCAGACGCGACTGCTTCGGTTAGAAAATCATGAGTTACTGATACACCTAGTGCGATCTTTTTGACTTCGAGACTACCATGGATCTGAACACCGTTACTGTAGATATCCTTTAATCTCGCCTTAGTGATGAGATCGACTCCGATTAAATCCTCTATCTTGTCTATTAGCTCGTCTCTTTTGACCATGTTACTTCAATCCGTATATTTCCTGACTCAAAGGATCAATATATCGCTTCATCTGAGGAAAAAGAGTGCCCTCGCGAGCAGTCACATTCTCTAGGAACCAAAAAACTCGCTCGCTCATACCAAATCCACTAGTTGGTGGCATGCCAAATTCGAGCATTTCAACAAAGTCTATATCAAGCATCTGAGCTTCTGCGTCACCTGCATCTCTAGCATTTTGCTGTTCAAGAAAACGATCTAGCTGATCTATTGGATCGTTTAGCTCGCTATAGCCATTCCCTAACTCACTCCCAGCTAATATTATTTGAAACCTCTCGGTCTTCTCTGGATTATCCTCATATGACTTGGCAAGTGGAGAGATAAACTTAGGTGTGTTGATCAGGAATGCTGGTCCTGCAATTTTTTTGCGAATTATCTTCCAGAGATTGTCAACGAGTCGAGCACGGTTAACGCCGCCATCAAGCTTAACCCCTTGTTTGAGTAGGGTCTGTGCGAGCTCGTTTTCTGAAGCAGCAAAAATATCAACTCCTAGTTTTTCGAGAATAATTGCTGCGTAGTCTATCTCCACCCAGTCGTTAGCCAGATTAAATGTATGTTCACCACGAGTAAACTCTGTGCGACCATAAACAGCTTTGGCTATTTCGCGATAAAGATCCCGAGTTAGGGTCATGTTGTTGCGGAAATCGGCATATGCCCAGTACCACTCTAGCTGGTAATACTCCTGTAGATGTTCGTCATCAATCCCCTCGTTACGAAAATTGGGGGCCAAGGTATAGATCTTCTCAAAACCACCACCTATCAGTCTTTTTTGATATAGCTCTGTACTAATACGTAGATAAAAATCTTCGTCCAATGCATTATGATGTGTTACAAATGGTGCTGCATCAGCCCCACCAGTCACATGCTCTAGTACTGGAGTCTCAACTTCGATAAATCCCTGAGAATTTAAGTAAGAGCGAGCAGTAGACCAAAACTTAGATTTGCGCTCAAACATAGCTCTTCGTTCAACATTGAGCGTTAAGTCAAGGTAGCGGCGGCGAAATGTAAGCTCTGGATCTTGGAGACCACCCTGCATGTCTGGCAATGGCCTAAGTGATTTGGTTAGAATCTTTAGTTCAGTCACATCTAGTGAGATAGCACCTGTCTTTGACTTAATTACCAGTCCTCGTGCTTCGGCAAAATCTCCAACATCAAGGAGTGATAGGTTGTCAAAACCCAATAACCCAGTCTTGCTATCGGTTGGAGCTACGCTACTAGCACGGAGTAATAACTGGATCTTGCCAGTTTGATCTGCCAGATCTGCGAAAGCAAGCTTGCCATGTTCACGCTTACTAATGATACGGCCAGTTAGGGATACGACCTTGTTCTCATAATCTTGAAAACTGTTTACTACTTCGCCATTTGATACATCTTTGTTAGATTGTGCAGGATAAGGGTTGAGGCCAAGTTCGCGTAGTTTTTTGAGCTTAGCCAAGCGTTCGTTTCTAACCTCTTGTAGTCGACTTGCCATACTTTATTCTCCTTATTTGTGTAGTATACCAACCTGCCTTCGCCTTTGGCTACGGAGAGGCAAGCAAAAACTCCCGCCTTGGCGGGATATTGTTTATATTCCCACCAATTCGTTTAGTGAATTTTTTTGATTTTGTAAATAACTTTGCCTGCTGGAGCCTGGAACTCGACAGTCTCGCCCTTTTTCTTGCCTACTAGTGCAGTACCTAGGGGACTGGTGTGACTGATCTTTTTCTTCATTGGGTCGGCTTCCCATTCACCGACTATTTCGTAGGTGTGTTCTTTGCCACCTAGTTCGACTGTGACGCGGCAACCAATATTGATTGAGTCGCTGGCCTTAGTCTCTACTACGTAGGCACGAGCCACAATATCCTCGAGCTCTTCGACACGGCCCTCTAGGAATGAGAGTTCTTCGCGGGCGGCATGATATTCGGCATTCTCGGAGAGATCGCCAAAGTCGCGGGCACGAGCAACACGCTCAATCGCCGCAGGGAGCTTGACGTTTTTTAGTTCGGATAGCTCTAGCTTGACTTCGGCTAGGCCATCTTTGGTGAACTGGATTTTGATTAAATCTGTCATTGGGGCATGATAGCAAATCCCAATTCAGAGTCAATACACCCATAGTACACATTGTTGTAGTTTGAAAATTTAAGTCTATATTGAACTTAGGTAAGTATATTAAGGAGGGATTGGTATGACAGGATATATCGGTAATATTGAAGAGATTGCAACCAAAAATAATCACTTCCGTCAGGTTATATACACAGGTACACACGCCCAACTAGTTGTCATGAGCCTGCTACCTGGAGAAGACATAGGAGTCGAGACCCACGGACATGTAGACCAGTTCTTTCGGATCCAAGTAGGGACTATTGAAATCACGATGAACGGCCAAGTAAGCACACTTACTGCCGGAATGGCGGCGATAGTTCCTGCTGGGACCAAGCACAATCTTGTAAATATTGGGACAAGCGTTGCTAAGATGTATACGCTTTACTCACCCCCTAATCATCCGGCTAACACTGTCCATCCAACCAAAGTAGATGCGATGAAATCAGAGTAACTAGATGCAGTTACTAATCGGTACGTACTAGACAGGTATTAACTGAGATTGGTATAGTGCTAGTTATATGAAGAAAATAATCCTTGGTGTGCTGTTAGTAGCTATTGCTGTTGGAGCCTATACTTTTATAAGTAAAAAGGCACCAACTACCCCTTATACGCTAGAAGAAATAGCAAAACACAGTAGTCGCGAAGATTGCTGGATGGCAGTCGAAGGTAAGGTGTATGACGTAACCAAGTACATTGCGAGTGGCATGCACAAAGGCAAAGATGCAATACTGATGGGATGTGGCAAAGATGCAACAGCGATCTATAATAATCGCCCTAACGGCAGTGGTGCACATTCCAAACTAGCTAGAGAAGTAATGTCTAAGTTTGCGATTGGTGTCGTCAAATAGTAATCACCATTTAATCTCTTCTTTACCAACTAGACTCAGGTAGTCGTTACATTTGCTAAACGGTCGTGATCCAAAAAAGCCAGTGTGTGCGGAGAATGGCGAAGGATGAGGAGAGTTGATGACTAGGTGACGTGTCGAGTCTATAACCTGACCCTTTTTCTGCGCAGAGGCACCCCAGAGGATAAAGACTAGGTTTTCTTTTTGATCAGATAGTGTTTTGACTACAGCATCGGTAAACTGCTCCCACCCCTTCTTTTGATGAGATCCTGGAGATTTTTCGCTCACGGTGAGCGTAGCATTTAGCAGTAGTATCCCCTGCTTGGCCCACTCCTCAAGGTCTCCATCTGGATAGTGGCTGGGGTGACCCAGGTCACTCGCGATTTCTTTGTATATATTTTTGACAGAGGGAGGGAGTCTTACTCCGTGGTTTACGGCAAAACAGAGTCCGTTAGCCTGGCCTGCCCAATGGTATGGATCTTGGCCGAGGATGACTACCTTAACCTTGTCAAAAGGAGTTAGCTCAAAGGCACGAAAAACAAATTTTGGTGGAGGATAGACCTTATTCGTCGTGTATTCAGTTCTGACAAAATCACTTAACTCTTTAAAATAAGCTTGGTCAAACTCCGTGCTCAATACTTTTTTCCATCTTGGTTCTATTTTTACATCCATAGCTGATATAATATCATCTCGACACGGCCCCATCGTCTAGCCCGGTCTAGGACGGCAGGTTCTCATCCTGTTAACATCGGTTCAAATCCGATTGGGGTCACATTTTCATCATGGTTCAGTGCGACCCGTAGGCTCGTGCTGAAAAGCCCGATGTGGGTGGCTTAATCTTCGATCGAATTGTTTGAAGTGTCGTTTTAGAGCCTGTAATATGTATTTATGAGCAAAGTAAGATCTGTCACTAGAATAATGTTGAAAACTAGCATATGTAATATTGTTATCAAAAATGGACATATTGGCAGATGGTACTTTAATTGGGAAAGCAACCTCATAACGGCCTACACATATCTTAGTTATGATGTTAAAAATCCAAGTGACATATTTGAGCAAACTAGAACTACCGCAGATTTAGTTCTACTTATAGATGTTTTGACTTTGATTACAAATCAAGACGTTAATACTTCAGTTGTTATTTCAACAGATCCTGTAATTGATAGCTTTACTGGTCAAATTACAAATAAATCTAAATCAGTTGATCAATTTTCTGATGAGATCAAAAACCTGAGACATCAATCGAATGCTACTTGTTTAAATGGGAATGATGCGCAGCGTATAGAAAAATCATCACTACAAATATCAGATGAGTCTCTTAATATAATTTACACTCTTTTATCTAGATTATCTTTAATCAATAAACACTCAAATGAACTGAAAAAGTTAATAAACTACTGGCGAAAAGGTGTTGACTTAGATCATCTCCAATTCGTTGACGAAAGTTTCTTGTCTTTTTATAAAATAGTCGAATATATCTCTAAGAAAGCAAATATTCGTGATAAAGATATTCCTACGAAATACTTAAGTACCTCATCATTAAAAACTGCATATAAGTTTGCTGTTGGAGCTAAACTCAAAAAGCCAACTCGAGCTCAATATCAAATGATATCTGAGTTTATAGATATTAGAAACAATTGGGATATAGCACACACAAGAATTCATCCATTGCCAGAGAATGACGCAGGGGGATTATATTACTCATATATGGGTGGTGCTTGGGATTATCATAGTCATATTTGCCAAATTACGAGGATGACACTACTCAGAGAATGCGGGTTAACAGGCCTATCTCTTGTAAATGATGGTGGTTTATACACTCTAACTTGCAAATAGTACTTGTATTTATGGGACGAAACGGTTCCAGACCCGTATGGTTCACACAAAATTGATTATTAAGACGGAAGATAGAATTCTCTACTTTAAATTCCAGGATGTGACTTGCAAACTTGGGATTATCTTACTCTGGATACGAGCTAATACTATGCCATTATTCAACCTAAAATCCTTCCAAGCACTTACAATTCTTGCATAATGCTCTTCGTTTGTTGTTAACGTGTTCAATAGTTGTCTTACTTTTACAGTTGCCTGATAATTTGCTTCTGTTGTATGAAGTGTATCTCTTAAAACAAATAACTCTTGGCTCGCATCTGCAAGGTCACCATGGCTCGGGTAAAGCGGACCGACCTTAGAATTAATATTGTTTGAGCTATAGGACAACGGCGCTTCTTGATAATGCATAAAAGCCCCACTGAAAAATAACTCCTCGATATCTCCATCAATGCGTCTACCTAAACCAAAAGCAATAACTTTTCCTTGCCTTTCTTCATCTAATTCGAAAAAATGTCGAAGTTCGTGATCAAAAGGAGTTTCAACTCTGTTGTCTTCTTCAGGATAGTACTTCTTAAGTATATCTGGCATCTCTGGATCGAGCGTAGCTAATAGTTTGGGGTCAACGGATAAATTTGCCTCATTTCCTCCTAGCTCACTTAATTGTTTAAATAATTCTCGCTCAATTAGAGGAAGCAAATGCAAATCATCAGGGATCTTAAATAACATAACTCCATCACCAGACCCTAGCCAATGATAGATATCATGCTCCAATGGTTTATGTTCATCAACTTTTGGTGCTGTGTCGATTGCACGTTTAACGTATGCTTCAATCAGGGCGGGTATTTTTTCAGGCTCTACCTTGATTGCACTTTCTCCAAACACTTGAGGCCCTAGACTCTCGTATTTCTCCAATAATCTTGAATTCTCTGACATATGAACATTGTAAACTATCGCCGCTTTTCGTTGATTAGAGAACATATAGGGATATAGACACATCTAGACGTCTCATATCAGATGAACCCAAGTCAAACAGCTCTAGTAGATACGAAATACTATGGCTGGGATGCGGAAGATTAAGATTCACCAGTTGAGTGATTTTATCTAAGCTATAATTAATAGTATGCTTTGGCTATTCTTGATAAGTGTTCATCTTGTGGGTATTGTGGGATACACGCTATTGCTCCGAAAAAGCGTGTTGGGTAATTTAAACAAAACTCTGATGGCTGCACTTATGCAGACTGCAATATTCTTGCCGTCAATCTTATTTCTGATTTTTGGTGAAGTATCATTTAACCACTCATTTACTGAATGGTTTTTTCTAATTTTGGGTGGGTTCATGTTAGCTGGTTTAATGATTACCAATGTATGGGCTCTGTCACATCTAGAAGCCTCATTGTTTACTATTCTATACAACCTTCGTTTATTGATGACCACGATTCTTGGATTTATTATTCTAGGTGAATTGCCTACACCACTTCAGATGCTTGGAGGTTTGATTATTTTGATCAGTATTTTTATGCTGAATTTACATCAGAACAAAAGATGGCGAAGTAAATCTATCCTGATCGGATTATTCGCTATGATGTGGTTTAGCTTCCACGCAGTATTAGAAAAGTATAACTTACAGCATTTAGATTTCCAGAGCTACTTCTTTACATTTGCGCTTATTGGCACTGTTCTTATGTGGCTATTAGTTTTATATAAACGTATTAATGTTATTGAGCAAATTGAACATATAAATGATAAAAAAATCTACGCATTGCTAGTTACTAGAGCGCTCAGTGCGTATGGATATACTTATGCGCTCTTGTATGGTTCGTTGGCAGTCACAAATTATGTCAGCGGAATGAGCGTTGCGTTAATAGTGCTATTTGGTATTTATGTTTTAGGTGAAAAAACTGAGATAAAGCAGAAGCTTGTCGCAGTAGGCGTAGCATGTGTCGGGTTGACACTAATTTTATTGGGAAAAATTTTGAGGTAATATTCCCTAACCTAATCTGTCTAACTGTTAATTAGAACTCCTTTAATGTAGAACAACTTCGCAATTACTTTAAATGCCGATTTACTTTCCCATTTGTCACTTTAATCTAGTGTTGGCACACTTCAATAATTAGCAGCTGTGGGACGAAACGGTTCCAGACCCGTATGGCTCACAAAGAAAAATAACTTAGGATTTCACAATAGATAGCATTACATTCTCTACTGCATGGAG